>JGI24698J34947_10000035_pt1 | contig 37551 bp, 33 predicted proteins | sample TergutMp193P3_FD_34947 | JGI IMG/M metagenome (IMG submission 34947) | reverse complement strand
GGGAAGTGCTTCATCTCTTCTACACGATGACGGACGCCTATATCGTGGGACGGTGGCTGGGCATTAACGGCCTCGCGGCGGTGGGCGTGAGCGCGAGTCTTGTGCAATTTGTGTTCAGCTTTATTATAGGATTAACGAGCGGCTTTATCGTAATCACTACCCAGCGGGTCGGCGAAGGCAGCGAAGACGGCATACGGCGGAGCGTCGCGGCGGGGCTCTTGCTAAGCCTCTCGATTGCGGTTGTCATGACTATTGCCCTCCCCCTTCTGAGCCGTCCCGTCCTTGCCGTTATGCGAACTCCCACGGAAATTATTGTTGATTCAACAAGTTACGCGCTAATTATTTTTTCCGGCATCGCAGTCTTCATGTTTTACTTTATGGCGTCAGGCATTATACAGGCGGGAGGCGACAGTTTTACACCCATGTTGTTTTCGCTTGCCGGCGTTATTTTAAACATTGTCCTGGACTTACTCTTTGTCGCGGTTTTTTCCTGGGGAGTCGGCGGAGCCGCCGCCGCTACGGTAATCTCCGAATTAATCGCCTGTACCCTGTGCGCGGTGTTCCTCTTCCGGCGCTTCCGCCGCTTCCTTCCCCGGCGCTCTGACTGGCGCGTCGGACGGGCGGAAATCGGGAAGCATATTTCCATGGGGATCGCAATGGCCCTCCAGAGGTCAATCGTGGAAGTGGGGAACCTTATGGTTCAGACCGTCGTTAACGGCCTTGGCGCTCTGACCGTAGCGGCTGTAACCGCGGCTCAGCGCGTCCGCGGACTCAACATGATGCCGCTCTTTACCCTGCCGCGGGCGGTTACAACCTTTACCGCGCAGAACTACGGCGCGGGCAAAATGGACCGGGTCTACTCCGGGTTGTTCCAGTCCTGCCTTATCAGCCTTGGCCTCGGCGTGTTCATGGCCGTCCTGAATCAATTCATCGGCACTCCCATTGTATCGCTCTTTCTCAGGGACAGTCCCGAAGCCGTTACCCTCGCGAGACAGTACATCCTCTTTACAGGCTACACGGTTTTCATCCTCGGGATTATGCTTGATTTCCGCGGCGCTTTACAGGGTCTTGGAATGAAAACGGCGTCCATTCTCTGCGGCGTCATGGAAACCGTTATGAGCGTATTTGCGGCATTTGTCCTCATCCCTCGCATCGGCTTCATTGGTGTCTGCCTCGTGAACCCGCTGTCGTGGCTGGCCTCGGGCATTCCCCTTTACATCGCCTTCGGGATTTACAGGAAGAAACTGGCTGCGAAGTGACTGTCACCATAAAAAGATCTCTTTCGTTTTATGCAGAATTTGGAAGAAAAACATGGGATTATCAGATTTCAACTCTGTGTTCTCGGTGTCCCCTGTGCCTCTGTGAGAAATATGGTATAGTATTATAATAAGGGGATTTTACACATGAAGAACCTCCAAATTTTCGGAATCATTGTTTTTATCCTTCCGCTGCTGTTTGCCTTGATTGGCTGCTCCAAAAAAAGCGACGCCATTCCGGAGTCTATGACCTTTCAAAGGGACGATGATGCGATGCGCTTCACGATTAACAGTGACAACAGTTTTGAGGCGGTGTTTTTAACTCCGGTATTTGGGGGCGTGTTCTCCCCCGGCGAGAAGGTGTGGGGTAAAATTACATCGGACGACGACTGGCGAAAAGATGTTTTCCAGGGGAGAATAAGGCTTGGCGCAATGAGTACCGATACGGCCACCTTCGGCATTTCCCTGCTGATTAAAACCGTAGACCCGCAAATCACCCTTACCTATTCAAAGACGAACGGCGTTATCAGCGGCATATCGGTTGTCTTTAAAATGGATGATAATAACACTACCGAATTGGTCAATGGAATAATTGGCGGTAACTACACTTTGTTGAGAGAGGAAACGGCTGCTTTTTCCTGGTCCGTCACAGACGCTTCGGACAACGGCAGTAGAACCGATGCCGTGATTCCCGCTGACCTGATGGGGCTAGTCCACGGGGGAACAAGCGCAAACCCCGTGACCGAGAGCTGGGTCGCATCGCAGTTTGAGGAACTGCGGAGGATAGGGGTCAAGTGGTTCCTCGATGATTTTAGCTGGAACACAGTACAACGTACCAACGCCAACGGGGAATGGGATAACGAGTGGAATTACCGGGGATTTGACCAGTACGTGAAAAACGCCAACGAACGGGGCATAAAGATACTGGGGCTTCTGGCTTACGATACCGACTGGATCCACGGAGGGAGAGTTGGTGCGGTTAGTATGCCGGATAATAACCTGCCGAATCTGACGCATAACGTAAGCGTCTACGCCGACGGCAATGTCGGGCGAAATGTCGGTACCCCTGAAAAGGTCGCTCTTTACCGCGAATATGTCAAAAGAACCGTTGAACGCTACAACGGGGGCGAGTTCGGCAAGGTACACGCCTGGTCAATATGGAACGAGCCGGACGTATACCCCCGCTTCTGGACGGCCAGCAAAGAGGACTTTTACTACATGACAAGTGAAGCGGTCAGGACTATTCGCGGCGCGGACAACGGCGGCGCGTCCATTGTCGTCGGGGCGTTCAGCAGCACCGCGAGCGAGGAATGGATTCGGGGCCTCTTCAGTTCCGGCGCCGCGGAAGGCGCGGACTTTTTCGCGTTTCACCCCTATTCCATTACTTCTGTGTCGACGGCAAATATATATAACGATTTTGTGAGTTTCTCCGACAGCAGTTTCCATAACAGGGTATGGGTAACGGAAGTTGGCCATCCTACCAATGGGGGCTACAGATCGGATGGAGCGACAGGTTACGGCACGGAAGTTCATATCGACAAGATGCCCCAGACCTTTGTCAAAACCGTCGTTCTGCTTGCCTCAAGCGGAGCGCAGAAGGTCTTTTGGTATCACCTCGCAGACTCATCCCAAAACATGGACGAAAGCCGGCGGGATGAAGCCGATTCTGAAGACTGGTTCGGCATGTACACAAGGAAGGCCGACAACACCCTGGAACCCAAGGGCAAGCTTCCCGAAGCGTACAAACTCGTCGCCGATAACATCCCCGGAAAAACCTGGCGGGCGTCCGGCCTTCCGGGTTTGACATTGCCTGCTGATGTCATGTCCTTCTATTTTGAAGGCGACGGCAGACACTGCCTTGTTGTCTGGTATGACAATTTTGTCAACGCCCCTATGGTTAACATCACCCTGCCGCCGGGGAAAAACTATACGCTACATAACCCGTACAGCGCGTTAAGCGAAAGCGTTCCCGCGTCAGGCGCGTATACTCTAAGCCTGCGAAGCGACAGGGATGAAAAAGTGCTGTTCTTCACCTGGGAGGATAACTAACATGGTGCTTGCCGCTTTTCACGGCGCTGCTTAATAAACCAAATAAGGCCGCCGTTTCTCAACGAATTCCTTTTCGCCCTTTTTGCAGAGCTCAAGATAATCCCCGGCCGAACCTTTCCGCAGAATATCGGTACCGGCCAATAGGTCGATAAAATAGCGGTCGTTCGCGCTTTGAAGCCAGGAAAACTTCTCGCCGCTCTGGCCGCGTATGGCTTCCAAAAGGTTAATCGCCGCGTTAACAGGCCGTATCGTGTTCCGGTCCGTTATGTGAAGCTGCACTCCCCGGCAAAACTCACCGGTGAATTTACTGAACGAAGGCAGGAAAGCGGCGGGTCGGAAAATCACGCCGGGAAGACGCCGGGCGTTCATGGTTTCCGCGAGGGCATCCGCGTCAAGCCACGGTGCGCCGATGAGTTCAAATGGTCTTGTGGTGCCGCGGCCTTCGGAAACGCAAGTCCCCTCAAAAATACAGGTCCCCGGATAAAGCACAGCCGCGTCAATATTGGGAATGTTCGGACTTGGATTTACCCAATGGAAACCGGCCTCGTCGCCGTACATTTCCCGTTCCCAGCCAGATATGGTTATGACTTCAAGATCGCAGCCAATAGCGCGTTCCCTGTTGTAAAATTCCGCCAGCTCCCCCATGGTCATGCCGTGGCGGTTGGGAACCGGCCCTATGCCGACAAAACTCCTGAATTTAGTATCGAGTATATTGCCTTCAACATCCGCGCCGTTAACCGGGTTGACGCGATCCAGAACCACAAAGGTCTTTCCCGCTTTGGCGCACGCTTCCATGGAATTATACAGGGTGGATTCAAAAGTGTAAAACCGGCAGCCGACATCCTGAATGTCTATCAAGAGCATATCAATCTCTTTAAACGTATCCGCGGCCGGCCGGTTATTTTCTTCAGCATTGGGGCTGTTGCCATAAATACTGTAGACCGGTAATCCTGTCCGTTTGTCGGTGTAAGTGTCTACATGTCCTCCGGCTTCTATGTCCCCGCGGATACCGTGTTCAGGGCCAAAAAGCGCCCTGAGGTCGAAACGCTCATTTAACACATCAATTGATGAGACAAGCGTTTTCGTTAAGCCGGAATGGTTTGTAATAAGTCCAAGCCGTTTCCCTTTTAGGCCGAAATCTTCCGTCAATAGCCTGTCTATGCCGTTTAAAACTTCCATATCTCAAATTATAGCAAAAACTTAAAGTTTCATGTATACTGTGTAGAAAGCTTAACTTGAAGGGAGTTCCAGCGATGGTGAATGAAAATACCATAAAACAATTGAATTCCATTGCCCTCAAGCTCCGCGTCGACGTGCTTGAAATGATAGGCGTCAACACCGCGGGGCATCTTGGAGGATCGTTTTCGTTAGCCGAAACCATGGCGGTTCTGTATTTTCACCGCTTGAACATTGACAAGGATAAAGCTGACGATCCTCACCGGGACCGGCTTCTCCTGTCCAAAGGCCATGCCGCGCTTATCCAGTACGCCGCGCTCTGTGAGAAGGGCTTTTTTCCGCGCGAGGAATTGAAGCGGGTGAAGACCCTGGCCGGGCTGCTTCAGGGCCATCCCGACCTGAGCATTCCCGGCATCGAGGCCGTCACAGGTTCTCTCGGTCAGGGGCTTTCCGTCGGCGTGGGCATGGCGCTCGCCTTGCGGCTCGACAGGAGTGCCGCCAGGGTCTTCGTGATCATGGGCGACGGGGAACAGTCCGAGGGGCAGCTTTGGGAAGCGGCCCAGGCGGCGGCGAATTTTAAAGCGGATAACCTTACCGCGTTTATCGACTGGAACAAGGTTCAAGCGACAGGTCCAACGAAAGCGGTCTTTAATATTCCTAACCTCGACAAGAAATGGAAGGCCTTCGGCTGGGAAGTGTTTTCAATTAATGGCCACGACCCTGCCGCGATTATCGAGGCAATAGAAAAGGCGGAGGCCGTTAGGGGCAAGCCTTCGGTGATCATTCTGGATACCGTTAAGGGAAAGGGCGTTTCTTTTGCCGAGGGAAACGCGGCTTATCACAACGGCATTTTGGACGAGGCCGCTTTTGGCAAAGCGCTGAAAGAACTTGACGCGGCAAAGGCAGGCAGGTAATTATGGCAAAGGCGAAAGATAAAAATACCGCTCTGGCAACGTTATTCGCAAATCCGGTACTTGCGAATCTTCGACGAGCTTACGGGGAAGCACTGGTGGAAGCCGGAAAGAAAAATAAAGATGTGGTGGTTCTGGAAGCCGACCTGGGCAAATCCACAATGTCCGTCATGTTCAAGGAAGCTTTTCCGGACAGGTATTTTGAAATGGGAATCGCGGAGCAGAACATGACTTCCACGGCCGCCGGGTTTGCACTTACGGGAAAGATACCTTTCACAGGGACCTTCGCCGTGTTCGCGGCCGGCAGAGCCTACGATCAGATACGCTGCTCAATTGCCATTCCCAAAGCCAACGTAAAGATCATCGGTTCAAGCTGCGGCCTTTCGGATTTCGGCGACGGTAAAACCCACCAATCTGTAGAAGACGGTAACATTATCCGCGCCATACCGAATATGGTTGTTCTCAACCCGGTAGACGTTGAGGAAGTTAAAAAGATGATCCCGGCCGTGATCAAATATTCAGGCCCGGTCTATATCAGGATCAACAGGAACGATCTTCCCGTATACACTTCCCACAACGGCGAATATCAAATCGGCAAGATCTACCCCATCACCGAAGGAAAAGACGCGGTTATCTTCGCCACCGGGGTCATGGTAAGCAAATCCGTGGAAGCCGCGGCGAAGCTCAAGGCCAAAGGTATTTCAGTCCAGGTGTTAAATGTAAGCACCTTAAAACCTCTGCACAAAAAAGAGGTTTTAAAGTACGCCGCTGGAAAGAAGGCTATCATCACCGCCGATGAAGCCGTTAAAGCAGGCGGTCTGGGTGAAGCTATCGCTTCCCTTGTCCTTGGGGAAATAAACGCGAAGTTTGAGATGGTTGCGATTAACGACGAGTTCGGGACTTCGGCACACAACTACGAAGAACTGCTTGTGAAGTACGGTCTTTCGGCTAACCATGTATATAAAGCGGTTATAAAAGCACTGAAAGCAAAGTGAGGAGAAAGTATGACTAATATTGGATTTATCGGATTGGGAATTATGGGCAGGCCCATGGCGAAGAACCTCATCAAGGCGGGCTTCAAGCTTGTGGTGTACGACAAGTACGCGAAATTTGACGACCTTGTTTCGCTGGGCGCAGAGGGCGCAGCTTCCAATAAAGAAGTAGCTTCCAAGAGCGACGTCATTGTCACCATGCTGCCAAACTCGCCCCATGTGAAAGAAGCTATACTCGGCGTGGACGGAGTGATTGAGGGAATCAAAAGTGGGGCGATTGTGGTGGACATGAGCTCCATCGCTCCCGCGGCCTCTCAGGAAGTGGGCGCCGCGCTCAAAGTGAAAGGCGTTTCTTTCCTGGACGCGCCTGTCTCAGGCGGCGAGCCCAAGGCCATTGACGGCACCCTTGCAATCATGGTTGGCGGCGACAGGGACATCTTTGAAAAGGTAAAGCCCATCCTCGAAAAGATGGGGGCGTCGGTTGTATTGGTGGGCGGCATAGGCGCGGGGAACGTGACCAAGCTCGCCAACCAGATTGTCGTGGCGCTTAACATCGCGGCGGTTTCGGAGGCGTTTGTACTGGCGACGAAAGCCGGTGTGAGCCCCCAGCCGGTGTTTGACGCAATCAAGGGCGGTCTCGCGGGCTCAACGGTGATGAACGCCAAGGTCCCCATGATACTGGACGGCAACTTCAAGCCCGGTTTCAGGATAGAGCTTCACATCAAGGATCTGCAAAACGCCCTGGACACCGCCCACAACCTTGGCGTACCGATTCCCCTCACCGCCTCGGTAATGGAAACCCTTCAGGCTCTCAAGGTTGACGGAATGGCGGCTAACGATCACAGCGCCATTGTCCGTTACTACGAAAAGCTGGCGAATATCGAGGTGCGTAAATGATACAGCCGGGAAGGCTTGATGGAAAAACCGCCCTCGTCACAGGCGGCGCGCAGGGGCTGGGCGCCGCAATCGCCTCCCGTTTCGCCGGGGAGGATGCGGCGGTATTCATCGGCGATCTGAAGCCGGAAGCAGCCGCCGAAACCATCGCGGCGATAAAGGCCAATGGGGGCAAGGCTTTCTTTGTTACCCTTGATGTAACAAGCGAGCAAAACTGGATAGACGCGCTTGCGGCGGTTATAAAGGAAGCGGGAAAACTGGATGTGCTTGTGAATAATGCGGGAATTAATATACGGGAACCCATTGAGGAAATGAAGGTTGAAAGCCTTGACGCAATGCTGGCGGTGAACGTGAAGGGCCCCTTCCTCGGCTGTAAGCACGCCATCCCCTTGCTTCGCAAAGCCGGCGGCGGTTCCATCATCAACATGTCGTCCGTATGCGGACTGGTTGGCCACCGTTATACCACCGAAGCCTATACGGTTACAAAAGGGGCTGTTACCCTCCTCACCAAGACCGTTGCCGTGCGTTACGCGAAAGATAATATACGCTGCAACAGCCTCCACCCCAGTACCGTTGACACTCCACTGGTACAGGAACTGTTCAAGACGCCTGGCCGCCGGGAAGAACGCCTCGGCGAGGTGCCGCTGGGCAGGCTTGCCGCCGCCGCCGACGTAGCCAACGCCGCCCTCTTCCTCGCCTCCGACGAGGCGGCTTTTATCAACGGCGTCGCCTTCCCCGTTGATGGAGGTACTACTGCGGACTAGATCCATACCGGGAAGGCGAGCCTTCCCCGTTGATGGCGGGACGACGGCTGATTAAAATGGAATATTATTATATCTTTTCCTTATTATCCTTTTCATTCTCCTTATTTCTGGCTTCCTTTAATCTGGACATAATTGTGTCGTAGTATTCGGGAATATGAGGCAGATGACAGTCACTGCAATCCTTAACGCTTTTAGCGCCGCTGTATTTAAAATTGCCTCCACATCCTTCACCTAAAAAATAAAGCGGGCAATAACAGAAAAGACAGTTGAAATTATTGCTGTCCTTTATCGTGTGGCAAGGGAAATACTTGCATTCAAGATTACTGAAAAACCTGTAGCTATTCTTCATTATTATACCTGAACAACACCACCTTGCTGTGTATTTGACAAAACGATACTTTCCTTTATACTCATCGTATAACCCAAGGAAAGTGATATGTCAATAGCGACATTAAATGAATATATATCACAAATAAAAGATCTCGATCATAACGCGATGGAAAAAGCGAGAGCAAGGCTTGATAGTCTTGCAAAACCTCCCGGAAGCCTGGGAAAGCTGGAAGATATCGCGGTTAAGCTTGCCGGTATCAGAGGAAAGGTAGTATACGAATCCGGAAAGCGATGTGTCATTATCATGGCGTCTGACAACGGCGTCGTCGAAGAAGGGATCGCTTCAGCCCCGCAGTCGGTTACACATGCACAGACTTTAAATTTTACAAAAGGATTGACAGGCGTCGCGGTAATCGCCAAACAGTTCAACGTTGATTTAATCGTCGTGGATGTGGGAATAAATGCCGAAGTAAACCATCCGCTTATCAGGAACAAAAAGATCAGAAAATCCACCTGGAACATCGCGAAACGCGAAGCGATGACCCATGACGAAGCCGTACGGGCAATTCTGACCGGAATAGAAACGGCAGTTGAAGCGGTAAAAGACGGGTATACGCTCCTCGGTGCTGGAGAGATGGGCATAGGCAACACAACCACGTCGTCGGCCGTGTTATGCGCTCTCACGGGCATACCGCCTGAACAAGGTGCTGGCAAAGGCGCGGGACTGAAAGAAGAAGCGTACTGGCACAAGATAGAGATTATACGAAAAGCATTGAAAGACAGAAAACCAAACCTATCCGACCTCATTGACGTGCTGGCAAAAATGGGAGGTTTTGATATTGCGGCTCTGGCGGGGCTCTTCATAGGCGGCGCGTACACGAGAACGCCTGTTGTTATTGACGGCTTTATCTCCATGACTGCCGCCCTGGCCGCTTCGCGTCTTAACCCGCTTGTAAAAGAATATATGTTTGCGTCTCACGCGTCATACGAACAGGGATTCGCCCATGCTGCCCGGGCCGTTGGAATCGAACCATGCCTAAATCTTAATATGCGCCTTGGTGAAGGCAGCGGCTGCCCGATTATGTTTGCCGTAATTGACGCCGCTTGCGCTGTAATCCGGGACATGGGTACCTTTGAGCAGGGAAATATTGACACGCAATATATAAACGAAGTAAAAGAAGGCGATAATTTTACGGTAAGAGAATGAAAATATTTATATCCGGCGGCTGTAAAAACGGGAAGTCCAATTACGCGCAGTATTTGGCGGTGGCTCAGAAAACGGCGAACAAGCGGAAAAAAACACCCCTGTACTATATTGCCACAATGAAACCTGTTGACTCCGAAGACGACGAGCGTATTTTACGGCACCGGCGTGAGCGCGAGGGTTGTGGTTTCACAACAATAGAGCAGCCTATTGATATTGAAATGATATTGGATAATTGCGATCACAATGGTTCTTTTCTTCTGGACAGCCTGACTGCTTTGCTGGCAAACGAAATGTTCCCGCCAGGGAGCGGGCCAAATAGCGATGTCAATGAAAATGCGGCTCAAAAAATAAGTGGCACTTTGTTACGGATTACAAATAAACTTAAAAATATTGTTATTATATCGGATTATATATACAGCGACGCTTTTTTATACGACGCCTTAACGGAGAAGTACAGAAAGTCCCTGGCGGAAATAGACAGTGCGGCGGCGGCAAATTGTGATGTGGTTCTTGAAGCCGCATATACAAATATGATTGTACATAAAGGCGGGGAAATGTTTGGCCAGTTACTTTCCGGGAGTAAAAATGAAAAGATACCTTAAGGGATTGTATATGGCCTTCGGGATGTTCTGCGCAATTCCACTGCCCTTTCACTTATGGGACGACGCTTGTGTTAATCTTGTATTACCGTTTTTTCCCATTGTAGGCGGACTAATCGGCGCACTGTGGTGGGGAATCGCAGTGGCGCTTAATTTGAGCGGAATTCATATCATGCTCGCGGCGGCTGTGGTTGCGCTGGTTCCTTTCCTTGCCACAGGCTTCCTGCACCTTGACGGCTATATGGATACAAGCGACGCCGCTTTATCAAGCCGTCCGATTGAAGACAAGCTGCGTATCCTCAAAGACCCATACACAGGCGCTTTTGCGGTCATAATGCTCGCCGTGTTGTTTATTTTGCAGTTCGCGTCGGTGTACGTTTTTCTAGGAAAAGAACGAAATTACGTCTTGCTGATTATTCTGCCCGTTATTTCACGATGCTGTTCCGCCCTGTCGGTTTTATGCCTTAAACCCATGGCGCAAAGCTCTTACGCGAATATGTTCAAGCAGAATACCGGAATGGCGCATAAAATTTTTATATTATTTATCGCAATCACAGGCATTGCGCTTTCTTTTTTCTTCTCGGAGGTTCAGGGCCTGATTGTTGCCGCGTCGGTAATATTGGGCTTTACAGCGGCAATGGCTTTCGCGTATACAAACCTAAAGGGCGTTTCTGGTGATCTGGCGGGATTTGCCCTGGTTATCGGCGAACTTTGCGGGCTTGCCGCCCTGGCAATAATATAGAGGTAAAAGATGATTTTGATTTTCGGAGGGGCATATCAAGGCAAGCTTGCCTACGCCCTGGACAGATTCAAGGCGGCTGAAAACGATGTGTATAGATGTAAAAACGATGATGTCAGGACTCCTGAAAACAGGAAGGTAATATACGAAATAGACAAGTGGATTTTAGCGTTGGTGAAGAATAACGTTGATATTGAGAAAGCGATGCGGCAATTCATTGACCGCAATCAGAACGCGGTCGTAATATGCAACGATATTTCCTGCGGGGTGGTTCCCCTCGATCCCGTGCTCAGAAAATGGCGTGAAGCGGTGGGAAGGTCTCTCGCGGTTTTGTCGCGAAAATCCGATGAAGTTATTCGTTTATTTTGCTCCATACCCGCGAGGGTAAAATGAAGATACTCCGTGGCAAGCCGGGGTATCTTCGTTGGATAGGAAATTAATTATATTCTCCCCCGCGCAAGCGGGTTCTTGGGTATTGACCCCGCCTTCCAATAACCCATTGACAAGCCTGGAAAAATAGTATACAAATTACACCGTATATTTCAAAGGAAGAGAGGTGTGGAACCATAGGTTCCGAATCCTCCGCTATCCCGTAACTGTAATTGGGAAGATCCGTCATCTACCGGCCACTGTTTGACCACTTAATCAATTGGTTAGATGGGAAGGCCGACGGAAAAGCGCCCATGAGCCAGGAGACTTTGGTATACACTGGTCTCGTAGAGACCTGTATCACTTTTCAGGCTTCGGGGATTGGGCCTTGAGAGAAGAATCTGTCATTACTCCGGACTATTTTCCTCCTCCGAAATATGGGCAGCTCAATAAAGGCCTGATTTCTCGAAGCCAGGAGTCTATCATGTTTTATTTTTTCTCACAGGTTAAGGTGAAAAGGCTTCTTTTCACGGGTCTAGTTTTAGTTCTTTTGGCTGGCTTTTTAGGAAGCTGTAAGAATGAAGTAGAAGATGAATCCAGTACGGGACTGCCGAATACCCTGCTGGGGAAATGGGTTGCCGATTATGGCGACTGGTTTGAAATAACCAGCAGCGGTGGTACGGAAACCCTTAAAATTTCTTTTGATGGCACGACTGTGTTTTCTCAGGGAACCATCAGGGATGTTACTAACTTTAACAATCAATCGGGAGTAATTATCGTCGAATTCTCAAGTGGCCTAACTAATACGAATAGGCCTTTTGGCGCTGTTTATTATCTGGATCGCACCAGCACAGCGGTAAGTTTTAACAGCGCATCAGACTCCACAGCCGCGGATTGGGACGCCAATACCACCACCCTTGCGGCAGCAAAAGCGAGATTCACCCAGGCAAATATGGGTAACTGGATTGATGTTAGCTATGCTGTTCCATACACCAAACAATAGCAATCCGAATGACAAAGCCGGCAAGACTTTTTGCTATTTTACTGTTTCTTTCGTTACTCATTCCCCTTGCTGCCCAGGACAACGGCGGCCTGGGGGGTGAATACGACGATGATTTTTTCGACGACTGGCTCATATTGGAGGGAGGGGGACTTACCATTATTGGAAGCCCAAATACTACCCAGCAGATGGAGACGGTCGACAGGGAGACCATAGAAAAGTCACACGCCGCGGATCTTCCCTCCCTGCTGCAAGACACTCTGGGCCTCGGCGTTACGCGCTACGGCCCTTATGGGAATCAGGCGAGCGTAAACCTCCGGGGTTTTGATATAAAACGCGTCGCCGTTCTCATTGACGGAATTCCCGTTAACTCCACTTCTTCAGGCGGTTTTGATTCCTATTCCATAAACCCTCTTTCCATAGAGAGAATCGAAGTCATCCACGGCGGCTCGGACACCAAATACAACGTGTCGGGCGCACTTGGCGGCGTCATCAACATAATAACAATCAAAAAGCCCATTCCCGGCTGGAGTTTCGGGGGAAGTGTCTCGAACACCTCATATTTACCGGGGCAATACAACAGGCAAAGCGGCGGGATCGTGAATCCCCAGTGGCAGGACCTTGCGGATTCCCAGAACATAAATCTTTCCGGTGCGTATGGAACAGAGCGGTCTTCTTTTGGTTTAAGCATTTTTGGTAACCGGGCCGGGAATCATTTTCTGTATCAGGATTATTTCGATTATACTCGCCGCAAAACAGGCAACGAGATTCTGGACGCAGGCGCGTCGGTTTCATTTTTACGGAATATAGGCGACTTTTCAAAACTCATAGCTTCCGGCTCATTTTACTATGGAGATAAAAATATCCCCGTATCCGGTTATGCGACAAATTACGCGAAACAAAAAGATCTATCTGTGAGGGAAAATCTCATGCTGGATATGCCGCGGGCTTTTCATGATGATTTTTCAATGGAACTGATCCTGGGCTATAGCTGGAAAAGACTTGCTTACGAACCCGGCGGCATTTCTTCCCGTCACGACGAACACAACCTCTCCCTGATAAACCACTGGGGCTGGTACCCCGCAACGGAATTCATCCTGCGCTTCGGCGGGGATTACCGCTTCATTAACATTGACTCCACCAATACCGGCCTTCACTATGCCCACCGGGGCGGGCTCTATATAACGCCTGAGTATTCACCGATAAAAGACCTGCTTTTCATAGCTTCGATCAAAGTGATGACCGACGGGAGTAATATTATTCCCGTTCCCAAAATCGGCGCCGCCTGGACCGTAAACAACAGCCTGATTCTAAAGAACAATTATTTTCGCGGCTTCAAGTTCCCGGATTTTGACGACCTCTACTGGGTACAGGAAAGCTTTATGGGAAATCCGGATCTCAAAAACGAAGATGGTTGGGGCGCCGATCTCTCCGCGGAATTTTCCTTTAGCGATCTGCTTTACCTGGATTCCACGATCTATGGGCAATGGACGGATAATTCAATCCATTGGAGTAACGCGTCCGGCATATGGAGGCCAGAAAACTACGGTGCCGGCGCGTTTGCCGGCCTGGATAATAGTCTAAAATGGACCCTCCCCTTCTCTCCCGGCCCTCTGGAAAAACCTGTCCTCGGCTTTTCCTGGCTGTTTCAGCTAAGCTGGCTCCTGAGCGGTGATCTTACCCTTGGCGACAATATCCGCATTCCCTATATGCCCATGTACACTTTTGGAATATCTCTGGAATTGCCGTGGATAAGCGTGAATAAAAAGCTGCCGGGCTCTCTGCTTGTCTCCGGCCGCTTTGAGAGCAGCCGTTATTCCAATACCGCAAACACGGTTGAGCTTGATCCTTGCTTTTTACTGAATATTACCTATAATCAAAGGCTGAATGAAAATTTCGGCCTCTTTGGAAAAATCAACAATGTCCTTAACACCCAATATGTTTCATATGCCGATTATCCCATGCCCGGAATCAGCATTACACTTGGGGTGAATATGAGTTCGACAGGAGTGGGAAAATGAAAAAGCACTTTTTGCTTTCGGGTCCGGCCGGAGCCGGAGTAATATTTTTAACGGCGCTGGTTATTTTACTTGTCGCAACAGGCTGCACGCGGGATTCGGGCCGGAGTTCGGAAGAAGCCCGGATAGAATTTAACAGGATAATTTCCGCAGCGCCTTCAAACACGGAAATTATTACGGCGCTTGGAATGGCGGATCGACTGATTGCGGTTGACAGGTATTCAGCGGGAATCCCCGGCGTTCCCGGCGGCTTGCCGGAAATTGATTTCTTCTACCCGGATACCGAAGCCATTATCGGTCTTGAACCGGACCTCATTATTGCCAACGAGATCAACAGTTTCGGCGTGGCCGACAATCCGTTCAAACTTCTGGGCGATATGGGAATAAATGTGTTAGACATACCTACCAGCGTGAGCATTGATGGGATTTGCAACGACATAATTACGATTGCCGAAGTCCTTGGGGTGAAAGAGCGGGGCGAAGCTCTGGTTGCTTCCATGAAAGAAGAGATTGCGCGTATAGCCGCCGCGGCGGAAGCGCCGGAAAAGAAAACCGTTTATTTTGAAATCTCAGGCCCTCCTTTTATGTACAGTTTTGGCCGGGGTAACTACCTGAACGAGATGATTGAAATAGCCGGGGGCAGGAATATCTTCGATGATCAAAACAACTGGTTCAGCCCCAGCGCAGAGGAAATAATAACGAGAAATCCCGACATCATCTTTACCATGAATTACTCATGGGAAGACACGGTTGCAGAAATAAAAAGCCGTATGGCGTTTGAGACCATCACCGCGATAAAGGAAAACCGGGTATACGCGATAGACGAGAATTCCGCGTCACGGCCTTCCCAGAATATTATGCTGGCTCTCAGGCAGATGGCTCAGGGAATAAATTCCCCCTAACATGAAGCCTGGCGTTAAGTTTATCGCCGCCGGCGCTTCCAGCCTGCTTATCCTCTGGGCTGGAGTTTCCCTTGGAAGCTCCAGCATTTCATTTGGAGAAACACTCAAAGCGCTGCTGGAGAAAATCTTCGGGATTCCCCTGGATACGGAAGCGAGGATTGTTTCAATAGTCTGGAACCTGCGCTTTCCCCGTGCAATACTGGCCTTCATGGTCGGCGGGGCCCTTGCCGCAAGCGGCGCGGTGTTCCAGTCGGTACTGAAAAATCCCCTCGCCTCCCCGTATATCCTGGGAGTCTCTTCCGGCGCTTCTTTAGGGGCGGGCCTCGTGATACTGACGGGCTTTACGCTTCCCTTAATCTGGGGTTTTACCCTGCCCCTTTCAGGTTTTATCTTCGGCATTGGGACTGTCTTTCTCGTAATCTGGTGTTCTTCCCGGCTGGACAAGACCATGTCGAATAACACAGTCATCCTCTTTGGCATGGTTTTTTCACTTTTCGTCAACGCCATACTCACCACCCTCACGGCCCTGTACCGGGAAGAACTGCGGAACCTGCTTCACTGGCAGATGGGGAGTTTTTCCATGAGGGGCTGGTCCTATTCCGGTCTTCTGCTTCCATTCCTTATAATTGGGTCTCTGGTGATTTTTCGATACGCGCGGGAAATGGACATCCTGAGCTTTGGGGACGATGACGCGCAAAGCATGGGTGTGGACAGCGTCAGGGTGCGCAGGATACTCCTGGCGTGTTCTGCGGCCCTGACCGGCGCGGCCGTAGCCCTGTGCGGGGTCATCGGTTTTGTCGATCTCATCGCCCCTCATCTGGCCCGCAAGATTACTGGCTCCCGCCATTGTTATGTGCTGCCCATGGCGTTTCTCCTGGGCGGTTCCCTCCTTGTGGTTACAGACCTCGTTGCGCGTACCGCCGTGAGCCCTTCGGAGCTTCCCGTGGGCGCGGTAACCGCGCTTATCGGCGGGCCCTTCTTTGCCTGGCTTTACTTCAAAAAGCGCTGAGGTGAAAATGTTAGACGTAAAAAACCTTTCGAGCGGATACGGCGGAATTGACATCATAAAAGATATAAGCTTTAGCGCCGGGCGCGGTGAAATCCTCGCGATAATCGGACCCAACGGCTGCGGCAAGACTACCCTTCTTAAAACCCTCGCGCGTCTTCTCCCTTACAGGGGCGCCATCACTCTTGAAGGCAGGGAACTATCCGGCCTCTCCCGAAAAAGCCTCGCGCAAAAAATCGCGCTCCTTGCCCAGACGGCCGGAATCTACTTCCCGTACACCGTTTATGATACCGCGGCCCTGGGACGTTTCGCCTATTCTTCTTCGGTCCTAAAAAACCTTTCCGCCGAAGACAGGGAAATAATACGCGGGATTCTGGAAAAACTGGAACTTTGGGACATTAAGGACAGTCTGATAAACGAGCTTTCGGGCGGCCAGCTTCAGCGGGTTTTTCTCGCGCGCACCATGGTTCAGAATCCCGGCCTCATCCTTCTTGACGAACCTACCAACCACCTGGATCTGAAACACCAGATTGAACTTCTGGAATACCTTTCCATCTGGGCAAAAGAGAACGATCGGACGGTAATTGCGGTGCTGCACGATCTCAACATGGCCCGCCGCTTTGCCGGGAGGGCGTTCCTCCTGAGCCGTGGAGTTCTGGTTTCATCCGGCATGTGTGATTCGGTTCTGTCAGGCGAAATTCTTAAAGAAACCTACGGCCTTGACATAAAAGCGTTTATGGTGGAATCGCTCAGTAAATGGCGGTAATGAAGAACCCCGTGGCAAGCCACGGGTTCTTCGTTGGAGAGGAAATTTATTATACTCTCCCCCGCGCAAGCGGGTTCCTGGGCATTGACGTGAGCCTTCCAATAGCGTGTTTTTCGGAAAGAGCTTCCCCCAGCCTCTCAATTCTGCTCACTTCCAGCGAAACCGCCCCCTGGTCATTTGTGACACGACCATACAACAGCAAGGGTCTTTGGTCAAAAAGCAATGTACTGTATTGGGTATAAACATCCGGAAAAATCACCGTTTCGTATAACGCCGTCTCATCTTCCAGACTCAAAAAACACATGGCCAAACCGTCTTTGGTCCATACGTCTTTCTGCGTTACCGGCCAGCCGATCATTTTCACGTTTCGCCCGGCATAATCACCAATACGTAGCGCCTTTGTCCGGTACTTTACCGCAAGCACATCATCTTTCCACAACGCGAGAGGATGAACATGCCGCAAAAAACCCAAAGCCCGGTATTCTTCCCGCAAATCCGTATCATTCTTCCTGTATCTGCCATTAGGCGCAATAACAGAAGACGCGCTTTTTGTTTCAAACAACTCCCCGTTTTTATCTCCCGTCTCTTCACCGCGCATTCCCAAAAGTTTCCGCGCCTGTAACGCTCTGGTTAGGCCGCCGGAGATACTGTCAAACACACCGGCGGGGCAAAGCGCGATAATATCATCGCGGTTAAGCCTCACCCGCCGCGAAAAATCCTCAAGATTGCCAAAGTCCCCTCCCCTCTCCCTCTCCTCCAAAATTGACTCGGCGCCGGAAGTGGAAAGACCCTTAACCGCCATCAAACCGATAACCACGTCCCGCGCTTTGCCGTAATAACGCCAGCGAGAGGCGTTAATATCCGGTCCTGCCGTAAAAAGCCCCATGCGCCGGGCTTCCGCTATATAAGCGTGGGGGCGATAATACCCTCCCTGGTTGGACAGAACCGCCGCCATAAATTCGGCGGGATGATGAACACGAAGGTAAGCCGATTGAAAAGACACCATGGCATAACTCGCGCTATGGGGCTTGCAGAACGAATAACCGTCAAAGGACAACATCATTGCCCAAATCTTTTGAATAGCCTCGCCGGCAACGCCATTTCCCCGGCAGCCGTCAAAAAATTGTTTTTCGTAAACCGCCAATTTTGCCCTTCCCGCTTTTTTGGCGATCACCTTTCGCAGTTTGTCGGCGTCCACCTCGTTAAACCCGGCCAGGGCCGCGGCAGTCTTTGAAACGTCCTCTTGATAGCACAAAATACCGTATGATTCGTCAAGTATCTTTTCCAGGCGTGGATGGAGCGGCTTCCAGTCGCCGCCTTTAAGCCGCCGCACATACTCAGAGATAAACTTGTTGGCCGCCGGACGTATTATGCTTGAGTGTATTACAATATGGTCAAAATCCCCGGCATTGGTTTTTTTCTGTAACTGGCGCATAGCTGGGCTTTCAATATAGAATACCCCGATACTGTCACCACGCGCCAAAGCCTCAACTGTCGCGTTGTCGTCAATAGGCCGCCATTTGCGGGGATCTATCACAATGCCCTGTTCTTCGAGGTTTTTCAGAGTGTCGCGGATAACGGCAAGGCTTCGATTGCCGAGCAGGTCAATTTTTACGAATCCGGCGGCCTCCGTCCCTTCCTTTTCCCAGGCAAGAAGCGGATATCCCTCCGCCGACTTTTCTATTGGCGCATAACGGTTGATCGGCCCGGGAGTGATCACGAGCCCTCCGCAGTGCATGCCAAGCCCCCGCGGCAAGCCTTCAATTTTTGCCGCGATTGAAAAAATTTCCTTCCACAGCGTATCTTCCTTTATCGTTTCATCGCCGCGCATTTCCAGTTTTCTTTCAATTCCTGATATTTCAGCGTCGCCGAATCCGTACGCCTTCGCGGTTTCACGCAGAGCCGAACGGCTGCGAAACATATTATGATTGGCGACACGGGCGCAATGATCGGGACCGAACCTGTCTATTACCGCCTTTATTAAATCGTCCCTCTCGTCCCAGGCGAAGTCAATGTCCAGATCCGGCGGATCCGGACGGGCAGGGTTAAGAAAGCGCTCGAAGTAGAGGTTGTGCCTTAGCGGTTCAACATTCGTGATCCCCAGTGCGTACGACACGATAGAAGCGGCGCCGGAACCCCGCCCGCAGGTCCGGGAAGCCATGCGCACGATATCGTCAATCACAAGAAAATACGGCGCAAATCCCTTTCCCGCAATTATGCTTAATTCATAATCAATCTGCCCTATTTCCATATCGCCCAATTTACCATAACGCAGCTTCGCCCCTTCATAGACCCGCCGCCGCAATTCTTCTTCAGGATTATTCCCATATCCCGGAAAAATCCAGCCGTCAAACAAATCGTTGAAAGTACACATTGACGCGATTTCTTCGGTTCCCTTGATCGCGTCCGGCCATGACGCAAGCCGGCGGTGGAGTTCTTTTGATGAACGCAGTATCCGTTCAGGTTCCGCCGTATCTCCCGGTGACAAATTGCCCACTGTCTTTAGCAGTCCGATTGCGCGTAACACCCGGTGGACAGAAAAATCCTCCGGCCCCAAAAAAAGAGAATCGTCGAGGAACGCAAGGGGAAGATTAAGACGCCGCCCATGGCCCGCGGCGCCGATGTCGTTAGGCGTGATCGCCGCGTAAAGGCGCTTGACACGCCCGGAGAGGTATTCAAGCGCTGTTATACCGGCAGAGGCCAAAATCAGCCCCCCGGCGTTTTCCCGCAAATACGGCAATGGATCAAAATGGTCTTTATCTTTGTTTCGTATTGTCAGTATTTCACATAAGCGTCCAAACCCATCCCTATTCTCTACAAAGCAATAGACCGCCGTTGTGGTATTTTTCCCATTGGTGAGAGCAGTACCGATAATTGGCCGTATTCCTTTTTCTTTTGCGGTTTCCAAAAATGAGTGAACGCCGCATAAATTGTTTATATCGCAGATTGAGACTGTTTTAATACCATACAAAACCGCCCGGTCTAACAGTTTTTCGGGTTTGTGTACCCCATAAAGCAATGAGTAAGCGGAAATCAGCCCAAGCCTTGTTTGCATATCATGTTCCCGCGGTCAACAAGCGCTTACCGGCGTTCATTGTTGCAGCCGCCAACACTACCCCGCGCATAACCGCCCCCGCGCCGTAGCGGTTCTGTATCTTGTCTACCGCTTCCTGTAATCGCCGGTTCTTAACATCGTTTTCTATTACAAATAAATCCGGTTCATATCCCAACGGCATTAAACCTTCCAGGGAGAGACAGATTGATCGTACCATTATGCGCCGTGTCACCGTCTTCTTGTACACCCTCCCGGCCGCCGCCAAAATTTCATCGTCCAGCACAAAGAGACGTTTCCCCTTTTCGATGCCGCTTACCGCTACGCCGTCAGAGTACACGGCGGCGAACCGGATAAAACCGGCCCCTAATTTCTCCTTCCGCATTTCCAGGCCCCCGTTTTCAACAAGGGCGGCCAAAGCCCCCATGATTATCGTTTCGTTTATCACGTCCTCAGCAAAATCCGCTTTTCGTTTTATTGCCCTGGCCCCGGTTCCCATCGTGACCGGAGTGTTATCAATGCCCCTCGCGGCGTCGCGCAGGAGTATCCCCTTCTTCCCGAATAACGCGGCCGCTTCTCCGTCGGTGAGGGCCGCCAGTTCCCCGGCTTCCCGAAAACCGGTCACCCGGATCGTTTTCAGAAGAGAAGGCCCCAGGCCGGACAACAAGAAAATATCCTGATGGGCCAGGAACGACGCCTCGTCTCCCTGCCGTACCTCTATCAGCCCCTCGGGCCGGATTGCCCGGCTTGCCACTTTGCATACCAGCTTGTTGCTTGCCGTTGCCGCGGCGGCCTCGATGCCGGTCTCGGCGTTGATCTCATTCCTGATATGACAAACGCAGCCGGCAGGGGGGCCGAAGAGCCGCCTCGTGCCGGTAATATCCAGGTAAATATTTCCGCAGCCGTCATTTTGCCAGGCAGGAGCGTACCGGGAAATAACTTTTTCAAGAGCGCCATTAACCCTGCCGTAGGCCGCGGGGTCGGGGGCCACAACCGCAAGCTCCTTCACCATACGCTGCGCCGTCGCCAGGGCAATGCCCGGCATTATCCCTTCTTTCAGAGCCTCCGGCGATACGTCCAGGGCCACCGCCCGGCCCCCGCTCCCCCCGGCTATGACATAAGGGCGATTCCGCAGATCCCGATCGACAAGAGCCGCCACAGCCGCACGAAAGCCTATGATATTAAGATGGGCTATCACCCGCGCCATAATAAATTAGGAAGGAGGAAAGAGGAAGGAGAAATAACATTTTCTCCTTTAAAATTCCTATTCTCCTACTTCCTCACTCCTCTTTCCTGGTTTTCATTAACCCGGCATTTTCGAGTATCTTTTTTAGAGTCAGGGCGTTTCTGGTGGCCTTTCCGAACACGTGATTGTTAAAATAGACGAGTAGTCTATCGACTTTCGACAATATGAGTTTTATTCGTTCCGCCGCCCCTTCCAGCTCGGCCTCGTTGTAAAGGTAGTCATAGCGTTCCCTGCTGTCCGATGATCCCCACCACGCGTCGGCGTTGCGGCCGTGAAACCTGAAATAAGCAAGGGGCGAGGTCGCAACGTCCAAAACCGGCGGCAAACCTTTCAAATCGGGGAGGTCCAGTGAAGCGTAGGCTATCCCCCGGTTCTTGAGCCCTTCGAAAACCCGGTTATTGGCCCAATCGTTGTGCCTGAATTCCACGACAGAAGGTATGCCGGCGAATTCTTTTAGAAGACTGTCCAGGTGCTTTCGGTTATTGTCGTTATAATGGAAGGAATACGGGAACTGGAACAGAACCGCCTCCAGCCGCCCGGCCGTAAGCATTGGCTCTATCGCCGTCAAGTAAGTTTTCGCCTCATCGCGCCATTTAGCCGGGTCTATCTTGTGGGTGAGAGTATCCGTCGCCTTTATCGCAAAAGTCAAATCCGGCCCCGCCGCCTCCATCATGCGCCGCAGATTATCCGCCGCAGGCATACGGTAATAGGTATAGTCAATCTCCACCGTCGGGAATTGCCGGGCGTAGTAGCTTAGGTAGTCGCCGGCTTTGGCGCCCTCCGGGTAAAAGGGCCCTACCCACTCTTTGTACGAGTAACCACTGGTTCCGATTAAGATTTCCGCCAATTTTCCTTCTCCTTCCCATGATCCCCTTTACAAATCCCACGGTATATAGTATTATTTATCTGTATAGAATATACTATACTTTTGTTAGGTAGTTGTCAATGGAAAACGAAGCGGAAAGGTATAATTTTATTCAGAAAATCTCCGGTTTGAACAAGACGGATTTTGCCGCCAGCCTGGGGCTTTCCAAAGCTTACGGCTACCAGATAGCGACCGGAAGGGCAAAGGCGCCAAGGCAATCCCTGAAACGCCTTGCGCTTGAACACCGGATAAACCTGAATTGGTACCTGTACGGACAGGGTGAGCCCAGGGCAAGCGAGGAGGCTTCCGTAGAATTGCTGGAACTGGAAGCTGCCGCAGGGCGCGGCAGAGAGGTAGAGGATTATGTCAAAAAGCGTACTTTGCGCTTGCCGTTGGCATTAATCGCACCGTACCAGGCTGATAAACTGAAGGCGGTTTATGTGGCGGGAGACAGCATGACGGGCGCAAATATTTATGACGGCGATGTGGCGGTTTTCTACCCCGGTTTGATACAGGGGAATGGGATATATGTAGTATCTGTGGAAAATGCCCTATTGGTGAAGCAGGTGGAATTTGACGGGCCTGGACAGTCGATAACCCTCGTCAGCGCAAACGCCGCATATGGGCCGCAGCGCTATTCCGGGGCGGAGCTGGAGGACATCAGGATTGCCGGGCGGGTGGTGGCTTGTTGGCACAGGGTGTGATAGGATGTATACTTTCACTAACCTCATTGTTAAATAATGGGAAACTTGTTTTCATTTTATGAGGCATGATTTGATGGATGGTTTCGTCTGTTTAGACATTTACGCTGAATGTGTATACGTAATTGAAAATGGTGAACTCATAGAATCCGTAAGCACTAAAGATAAAGAATTCCATTTTCAAAATTGGTTTCAAAAACGCCTTGAGAAATTAAAAATAGATTATGAAACATCTGGCCGTAACACATATCCTGATTTTCGTATTTTTAATACTACAGAAGGCTTTGAGTTAAAGGGGCTAGCCTGGCCTGGAATAGAAAAAAATTATGATTGTAATAGTCAAGCCCCTACCGGATTTCATAATGGTAGAACTATCTATTATGTTTTCGGACGATACCCTTCAGACTTGTCAGATTATAAAGAACTCACAAATGGGATTAAACAATATCCGATAATTGACTTGGTTATTTGTCATGGTGATTTCCTCAATGCCGATCATAGCTTTATACACGAATATAAAAGCGTTAAAGGTTTTGGTTCATATGGCGATATTATGATTCGAGACAGGAAAATGTATGTTGCCCCAACACCATTTGCCCTCACCGAAGGAACAACAGGACTAATAACCATAATATTATCTGATGATCAAAAAGTTGACAGCCGCTTTAAGTGTGTTGGCGACTTAATCCGTATTGAAGCGGATGAAATTATTGTAGGGTATAATTTTGATTTACGTAAAAACAAGATTACTTCCAAAAAAACTAAAAATATTAATGCGGGAAAAGAACATCACTTTAAGGCACTTCGCCTAAAAGAGCAATCAGATAAAATAGTATCACTTTTTCAGAACAGCAGGTAATGATGAAAAATAATATACATTCTATAGAGAATAATTTTCCTTTTATTGAAATTAGTCAAATAGCCAAACAAGAAAGCTGGCGCAAAGAAATAAACAGACCTATTTATCATATACATAAATGGTGGGCTATTCGTCTTGGCTCGGTATTTAGAGGTATTTTATTAGGGGTATTACTTGATGAAAATCAGGATGTCATGGATTTTTACTATAAAAAAAATAATTTTGATAAAAAAATAATTTTCGATCCATTTATGGGTAGTGGTACTACGCTTGGTGAGGCGGTAAAATTGGGAGCAAAAGCTGTTGGCTGCGATATTAATCCAATCAGCACATATATTGTGAATCAAGCCTTTGTGAATATCTCTGAATCCGAATTGAATAAATATTTTTTAATAATTGAAAAGAATGTAAAAGATAAAATACAGACCTTTTATCTAACTCATGATCCTTTGACCGGCGAATTAATACCTGTTTTATATTACTTTTGGGTAAAAATGATAGAATGCCCAAATAGTGAATCTGTTCCTCTTTTTTCAAATTATGTATTTTCAAAAAATGCTTATCCTCAAAAAAAGCCGCAAGCTCAAATAATATGCCCTGAATGTTGGTCAATATTTCAGGACAGATATGATTCCATACAAGCAATTTGCCCTTATTGCAAAAAAATATTTAATCCGCAAATAGGACAAGTAAATGGAAAGGAAATATGTTGCTCTGATGGTACGAAATACAAAATCAAGGAATTAGTCAATACTCTTAATAAACCGTTAGACCACAAAATGTATGCTATGATGGCTCTACGAAAAAATGGAGATAAAATATATATTAAACCCGGTATTTTCGATATTGAACTCTATGAAAAAACAAAAAGCGAACTTAAATCAAATTATGAAGCACTAATTCCATCCTTAAAAATCCGCTCCGGTCATAATACTGATCAGGCAAGAGGCTATAATTATCGGTATTGGAAAGATTTTTTCAATGCAAGGCAATTATTATGTCTTTGCATATTATTAGACAGCATTATCCGGATAGAAAATACATCAATAAGGAACCAATTCTTGTGTCTTTTCTCAAGTACATTAGAATTTAACAATTAATTTTGCAGCTTCAAAGGTGAAGGAACGGGGGCGGTTAGGCATCTTTTTTCGAATCATATACTAAAACCCGAACGTACTCCTGTCGAAAATTCCATTTGGGGTACGGATAAAAGCAGCGGCACTTTTTCGACACTTTATCGTTCCAGACTTCTTAGGGCAAAATCGTATCTAAATGAACTTTTTGAGATTTATTTTGGAAAAGACATTTTTGGAAATATTACAGGTGTTAGTAAAATTATAGCAAGTGCTTCAATACATGTATCAAAAGCAAATTCATGGGAAGATTTTATAGTAAACAATAATTCGCTTCTTATTCTAAATGGCGATAGTTCTTCTACCAGCATTCCAGAAAAGTCAATAGACGCCATTGTAACAGACCCTCCATATTTTGATTTCATTAATTATAGTGAATTAAGTGATTTTTTTTACGCATGGTTAGCACCAATATTAAATAAAAGATATAAATACTTTACTGGAGCATTTTCATCACATAATGCGGAGGTACAACATAATAACCCCAAGATATTCTCCAGGCTATTAGCAGATGTTTTTTTCGAATGCCATAGAATTCTAAAAGATGATGGAATTCTTGTTTTTACTTTTCATCACTCAAAACCAGAGGGTTGGGCTGCTATTTATCAATCAATAATACTCTCGGGATTTCGTCTCATTGCTTCTTATCCGGTACATGCTGAATAAACGGCGTCAAGTCCCAAACATTCAGCAAACAGCCCTATATCAATGGATGCTCTTTTAGTATGCAAAAAAGATAAAATACCAAATAATTATACCGACAAGAATAATTATTATTCAATAACTGGTTATATTAGTTCTTTCTCTGAAAATGATATATTTGTGATTAAAGCCTCCACGTTATTGGTACAACTAAATGGTCAAAAATTGTCATATAATGAGACTCTGGAATATTTAGTTACTAAATCAATGCCGACTTCCCACCTTATACGGATGTCGTGATCCCCAAGCTATTTTTCTCTCATTTTTAAGTAAATTTTCACTACCTGTTAGACAAATAAATCTTAATTAGTTTCTGTTGAAAATGCCATTTTGGTGAAGCAAACAGAGGAGGTGGATTGCCGGCATAGGGTGTGATAATAAATAGTCATTCCCTGGCCGGAAGAGGCGGTATTGTTATAATAAAGACATTGCAATGATAGGGATAACCGGTTAAGATTTACCAGAGTGTCGGAACAAATAAAGCCATGGAAAGAAAAGGTATATGCGTTGCCGGTAATATGAGCGTTGACATTCTCTATTCAGTGCGGGGGCTGCCCCAGTCAGGGGAACTAACCACGATTCACGATGTAAAGCGATCAACTGGCGGTGCGCTTTGCAACGTTATTGGGGATCTGGCAATTATGGACTGCGCTTTGCCCCTCACCGCCCTGGGCAGGGTAGGCGCGGATGCCGAAGGGGATTTCGTTCTTGAGACCCTCCGCCCTCACAAAAACATAAACCTCTCCATGATCAAGCGCGAGGGGAAGACTTCTTTTACCGCAGTCATGGCCGATGAGATTTCCAGGGAACGGACTTTTTTTCACTACCGGGGGGCAAACGCCGCATTTTGTGAGGATGATATTGATTGGGACAAAATCCCCAGCGCCCTGCTTCACATCGGGTATATACTGCTTCTGGACGCGCTGGACGAGGAAGACGCCGAATACGGCACGAAGATGGCAAGGCTTCTCTGCCACGCGCGTGAGAGGGGAATCAGGACATCCCTTGACGTTGTAAGCGAAGCCGGCGATCGCTTCAAGCGCCTTGTACCCCCGGCCCTGAAATACGCCGACTACTGCGTGATTAACGAAATTGAGGCCGAAAAAGTTACGGGACTAAAACTCAGGGATGAAGATGGCGTCCTTATTAAGCCTAATATTCCGAAAGCCCTTGAAGCAATCCGAAATTTCGGCGTTTCCGGGTGGGCCGTGATCCATTGCCCGGAAGGCGGTTACGGCCTGGATGAAAAGAGCGCCTACGCGGAATCCCCTGCGATTGATCTTCCGGTCTCCGCGATAAAGGGAAAGGTCGGCGCGGGGGACGCCTTCTGTGCGGGAACCCTCTACACCGCTTCGCAAAACGGAAGCCTTGCAGAAGGGCTTGAATTGGGAAACGCCGCCGCGGCCGCTTCTCTTATGAAGAGCGGCGCTGTTGAGGGAATGTTAAAAGTGGAAGAATTGAAAAAGCTACGGACTAAATTCAATGAAACAAATTATTAGCCGCCAATCTTTTCAAGAGCGTCCACCATGGGGCATTTCCGTGAATCCACGCGCAATACAGGCCTGGCCCACTTTACGGCGTTTGTGATTACACGCTGAACGTTCTCATTGTGGTAATTCGGATAGGTTTCATGTCCCGGCTGGAAATAAAAGATTCTGCCGTATTCCCTGTGGAAGGTAACGCCGCTGCGGAAGACATTGCCGCCTTCAAACCAGCTTATGAAGACCGTCTCGTCAGGTTCGGGTATTCCGAAGGGTTCGCTGTACATTTCCTCGCGCTCAAGAAGGAATTGCTCAGGGACTCCCTGGGCAATCGGGTGGTTAGGCGAAACTGTCCACACGCGGGATTTCTCATCGGCTTCCCTCCAGCAGAGGTAACCGCTGGTCCCCATGAGGTTCTTGAAGGGCTTTGATTCATGGCCGGAGTGCAGGAAAATCATCCCCATTCCGCGCTGCACCCTGTCAATCACCCGCTTTACAAGGTCGTCCTGTACGTCACCATGGCGCCTGTGTCCCCACCAGATCAGAACGTCAGTGTTGTCCAGAACCTTTTCCGAAAGTCCCTGCTCTTCATCGGTGATGATCGACACATTCGCTGATATTTCAACGTCCTTGTTCAAAAAAGCAGCGATTGTCTTATGCAAGCCTTCAGGGTAAACCGAGGCCACAGCCGGTTCTTTCTGAAAGTCCGAATATTCATTCCAGACAGTCACTTTAATTTTTTCAGCCATGTTCTACTCCTTACCAAAATAATGTGGTTTTCCGCTCGCGGCGGATTTGTAAATCCCCTCAAGAATTTTCGTTACGACTAACGCCTGATCGGGAAGCACAAAGAGTTTTCCCTTGCCCAGTATGGCGTCCCTAAAGACCCTGGCCTCAATTACTTCCGGCTTTTCATTGTCGCCTGAGTAAAACGCGACCCCCCCGCTCTGTAATGCCGGGACAAGGGTGTATGGCCGTCCGTTTCTGACACCGTTAAGCGTCAGTCCCCCGTACATATCCGCACCGCCCTTTGTGCCGCAAAGGGTTGTTACTGCTTCACGCTCCCCGGTTATGTTCAAAGCCCAGCTTGATTCGATAATGATTGTGGCGCCGTTTTTCATCACAACAAAGCCAAAGGCCGAATCCTCGGCGGTGAACGCTTTGATGTTCCAGTCGCCCCAGGCGTTGCCCGTGTTTCTGTCCTTGTTCAGCTTGTGGTATACTGTACCCACTGCGTACTCCGGTTCGTAGTTGTTCATCATAAAGAGGGTAAGATCCAGCGCGTGGGTTCCGATGTCGATGAGCGGGCCGCCGCCCTGTTTTTCCGCGTCAAGGAAAACTCCCCAGGTGGGAACCGCCCGGCGGCGAAGGGCCGTGGCTTTTGCAAAGTAAATTTCACCCAGCGTTCCCTTCTCGCACTCGGCCTTGAGAAAGAGGCTGTCCGGCCTGAAACGGTTTTGGTACCCGATTGTGAGCAGCTTCTTGCTTGAGTCCCTCGCGGCGATCATTGCTTTGGCTTCCGCGGTGTTAATCGCCATCGGTTTTTCGCACATAACGTGCTTGCCGGATTTAAGAGCCGCAACAGTGATTTCGCTGTGGGAGTTGTTAGGTGTAAGCACAAGAACAGCGTCGAGTTCCTCTTTCAAAAGCTCCTTGTAATCGGTGAAGACCTTACCCTTGCCGCCTGAGTATTCGAGGTTTACTTCTTTCGCCCTGGCCGGCAGTATGTCGCAGAAGGCGGTGATTTCTACGTCGCCCAAAGCTTTGGCTGCCGGAAGATGCTTCTGTTTCGCGATTCCGCCGCAGCCGATAATTCCATAGTTAAGTTTCTTTGCCATATATTCCTCCTTGTAGTTTCTCTTCCCTTACGGTCTTGAGTGTCTATCCAGGCTCCACAACCAATGTCCTGACACGTTTATTAATAGCTGAACTCCCATGTTCCTTTGTCTACCTCGTGAACTTCTCCATTCAGCCTTACTATCGCGGGACGCGGGACGTTGACTGTAAGCTTACCGCCGCCGTACTCTACCGATATATCCCGGTGCGACGCTTTTACCCGCTCTATCAGCGGAATGAAACACGGTTTTATTGTAATCATCTCCGGCGTTATTTGTATACCCGCGAGGTGCCTGTAAAACCAGTTGTCAACCTCGGAAAACATATGATGATTCAGCGAGTTTTCCATCTCCCAATCTTCGCACAGGGTCGTCATGCCGGAATTTATCCAATGGGCGTAGCTTGGCATTTCCGGATTGACAACCATTTTGTACGCGGTTTCGCAATAGCCGTTGTCCGACAGCGCGTTGAAAATGAATTTTGTTCCCAAAATCCCGCAATCAATACGATAACCGTTATTCGCAACGAGATTATTCAGTTTTTCCGCTTTACCGGCAATTTCATCATCATTATAAAGACCGTTGTATATGCCGCAGGCGAGGAAGGTTTGAGACTTTTCAAGTTCAATGTCGTCCAGAAACGCGGTCCGGTACGCCGCCCTTATATTAGCCGCCAGAGTCGCGTATTCCCCGCTCTTTCCGGTTTCCCCCAAAATCCCGGCGGCCCTTGACATGACAACTGAGTCGGCGTAATAAAAAGCCGTATCCGTAACAATGGTCGGGCACTTAACCGCGTTTTTGGGCGGACACCAGTCCCCAAGGCCAAAATCCGCCAAAAAGCCCTCGCTCATCATGCCGAAATAGCCCATATAGCGGTTCATGTTTTCCCACATCTGTTCGATAAGCGACTTGTCGCCTGTATTTAGATAGACGAGCCACGGAATCTGAATAAGCGCGCTGTCCCACGCCGGTCCGTTTCCCCCGGTATAACCCCAATTTGACGTTGGTACAATTCCGGGGAGCTGGCCGTCCGGGCGCTGAACGTCCTTGAAATCGTTCAGCCATTTCCGGTACGCCGGGTACATGTTGAAATTCATCAGCGCCTGTTCCGCTGACAGGAGCGCGTCCCCGGTCCAGCCGTTCTGCTCACGGTGGGGGCAGTCGGTTGGGATGCTGTGAAAATTGGTAAGCGTGGAACGGCAGGACGCCTCATGAATTTTATTGAGCATCGGGTCCGAACACTCGAATGTCCCTACAGTTTCAAGATCCGTATGAACAACTTCCGCGCGTATTTCAAAAGTCTCCGGCGCGTTTTCCGCCTGAATGTATCGAAATCCGTGGTAAATAAAGCCTGGCGCCCATTCCTCAATCTTTCCGCCCCGCATTATATATTTATCGCAATGCTTCTGCTCCCCGAAGGTATACTTGTTAATGTTTTCAGTGTCCAGGCGCCCGCCGGCGTCAAGACGCTCGCTGTAGTACAAGCTTATTTCCCGCCCCGCTTCGCCTTCCGCTTTGATCCTCGCCCAGCCGCTTATGTTTTCGCCAAAGTCATAAATTCCGTTTTCTGTGTAATTGCCCGGTAATGTCCTTATTACACGAATCGGGGGTATTTCCGATGGTTCCAGTATTCCCCCGGGACTTCGGCAGACAAAAGCGTTTTCCCAACCATCAGCGGAAAACCCGGCAGTATCCCAGCCGTCCTGTTCCAGCCGTGCGTCGTACATTTCACCTTCTCGCATATTGTTGTATACGCAGGGGCCGCCTCTCCATTTCCAGGAGCTGTCGGTGACGATTGTTTCCGCGCTTCCGTCCGCGAACTCAATATCAAGCGACAGGAGCAGCTTCGGCATTCCTCGCCAGGAGGCGGTGTCATAATTCCAGCCCTTCGCGTCGTTGTTGTACCAGCCGTTTCCCATGTACGCGCCGATTACGTTTTCGCCGGCGGCAATCAAATCCCCAACATCGTAGGCGTTATACAAAACCCGGCTGTCAAATTTTGTGAACGGGGTGGTCAGGACATCGGATGTGACCTTTTTCCCGTTGATCGTGTATACGCCATAACCAAGGCCGGCCGCGGTCATAACAGCTTTTTTGAAAGGTTTCGGCAGATTGAAATTTTTACGCAGCAGGAAACTGCCCTTGCCGAAATGAATTGCTCCATGCCGGTATTCCGGCGCGTTAACTGAAATCCATTTCGCTTTAATCGCGAGGTTATGCTTCATAACACATTGCTGCTCCGTTTAATCAAGTATTCCTTTCATAAGTCCGTTTACCATCAGCGCGGGACGTTCCGGTGAGGATGTGATTTCGATGTGTTTACCGGCTTCGGATGAACGCGCGAAGGCCGTCATCACTTCCAGTATATGAAAGGTCAGATCCACACCGGCCCTGGGTTTCCTGCCCGTCTGAATGGCCTTCGCCATGTCCGCGAGTCCCAGGCCGCGACTGTTTTCGGGGTAGGGAAACATCAGCGGAACTTCCAGAAATTCCCCGGATTCGGGCCGGTACAGCCGTATGGGCCCGCCGAAGCCGTTCGGGTCAGGGACAGACAGCGTGCCTTCGGTCCCGTAGATTTCGATGATCGGCAGCTTATGCGCGTACACGTCAAACGACATTATGATCGTGCCGACGGCTCCCGAAGCGAACTCGAACGCACCGGTCAGGTGCGTCGGGATCTCCACGTTCACTATTTCACCATAATGCTGCTTGCTTGTGATCGTGCGGGTCGGGAAGGCGGTCTTTGCGATCCCGGCGACGGTCTTTACCGGACCGAGCAGGTTAACGAGCGCGGTGAGGTAATACGGGCCCATGTCAAGCATCGGGCCTCCGCCTGATTTATAGTAAAACGCCGGGTCATGATGCCATGCCTCATGCCCATGTCCCACCATGAACGCCGTCGCGGCGACCGGCTTTCCGATACAGCCGTCGTCGATCAGCTTGCGGCAGGTCTGTATGCCCGCGCCGAGGAAAGTGTCAGGCGCTCCGCCGAGTTTGACGTTCTTTGCCGCCGCCGCGTCGCGTAGCTGTTCGCCTTCCTCCAGTGACGCACCCAGCGGTTTTTCGGAATAGACATGCTTGCCGGCGGCAATAGCGGCCATGTCCACGCCGTAATGCTCGTAAGGCCGCGTAATGTTCAAGACGATATCCACTTCGGGATCGGCGAACAGCTCGTTCATGTCCCTGTATTTCCTGGCCAGGCTGTATGTGGCAACGGCGTTATCCGCGCGGGACTCGATAAGGTCGCACACGCCCGAGATTTCGATTTCCCTGAACGTCCCGGTGATGTTTTTGAAATAGATGCCGCTGATGTCTCCGCAGCCGACCACGCCGATCTTTATTTTATCCAGCATACAAAATCCTCCAAATGGTGACCGCCAACTTGTTTGGCGAAGTCACCTTTTTGTCAATACATCTTCGCCGTATTTTCAAATCTTTCAGTCGTGAGTTTGTTTTCAACGGCGTAAGCCTTTCCGTCCGCGGCCCAAAGCATCCCCCGGCGCATGATAAACTCCGCGTTCGGGGATTTGTCGAACACGTCGTCGTGGTGCCCGAGCGATGTATAGAACACACGGCCGTTGCCCCAGTATTTTGTCCATACGACCGGCATGTCCACCGGTTTGTTGGATATATGATAATATGTGATTGCCGGAAAGCGGGTCGTCGCGAGTACTTCGACCGCCGGGTCGACATGCATGTAGTAGTGTTCGCTTCTTACCGGGAAATCATCCAGAGCGGCTACAATCGGGTTCGACTTTGCGGTGATGTTCACGATATACTCGACCCCGTCGCCGCCGGGGTGGCTCACCCATTGCCCTCCGGTGATGAACTGCCATTCGGTATTCTGTCTGAACGAATCGCACATGCCGCCGTGGCAGCCGGCAATCCCAACTCCCGCGCCGACCGCTTTCGCGACATTCGCCGTTTTGGGTCCATCCAGCTCGCCGCCGGTCCAACAGGCGACCAGGAGATCAAGTTCCAAAAGCGGCGCGAGTTCATTGAGGCAGTCCAGCGTATCCGAGATTTCGACGCTGAAACCTTCCTTTTCCAATATGCCCGCGAACCGTTTGGAAGTGAGCTTCGGCTCGTGCCCGTCCCATCCGCCCTGAAAAATCAATGCCTTTCGCATAACCACCCTCCGGAATATATGTTATTCAGACTGAACTTTAATTCTATACCTGTTTGGGTAATTTTCAAGCTTTTCTATATTGCTGCCCAAAACAACGCCGTTTCCCCTATCAATCGTAACGTCGATTTTTCCCCGCACGGTTTCAATAACCGCGTGTACCTTTGAGAGGCGTCCCAAATAAGGCTCGATTGCAAACTCTTCATATCCGGGCTTGACCGGGAATATTCCCGCAACCCATTTGCACAGATGTGTCAGGGGGCCGCCGGACCAAGCGTGGTTTTTTGTTCCCAGCAGATCAAAATCCTCCCAAAGGGTTGAGTTCTCATTCTTGATGAGCGGACCATACCGCTCTTTCATTCGCAGCATCGCCTCCTCTTTGCGGCCTATTTTGAACATTGATTCCAATACATAGTTTTCCATGTAGGGCGTTGAATTTTTCACGGTTTTCAAAACATTTATTATGGCGTCAAATTTGCTTTCTTCAGCAAATCCCGCCAGTACCGCCATTGCGTTTGCCCTGTCGTCAAGAAAATCTGCGCTCCTGTATCCGTCGGGTTTCCAGAATTTAGCGTTAAAGTTCTTTTTGATAGAGTCAAGCCTGTTTCTGAATTCCCCGTTTTCCCTGATTGACAGGGCGAACTCAAGCGCCAGTGCGTACCAGCAATTTTCCAGAATTTCCTCATCTATATTCACGCCGTGGTCAAACCACGCCCAAAAATTCCCCCGGCGTTTTTCAACCAGTCCTTCACTATCCATTTTCCAGAGAAGCAGATACTTTTCAACCGGTTCGATTACCATATCCAAAATTGCCCTGTCACCCGTGTGCATGTAATATTCATGTATCATTCCCACACTGGAAATCGCGTTGAGGGACTGCGACGGTAATTCTCCCGCGTGCATTCCCGGAACGTTGCCGCGCAGAATATCGTTATTACGCCAATTGATAAAATCGCTGATACATTTTTTCAAAAGCGCGTCGCTTGAACGCGACAGAGCGTAGAATACTTGCGGTGACTGCACGCTGACATCGCCAATCCACTGTCCTCGTTCCCTGTCCGGACAATCCATAAAATTGTCCCGCATGCAAACGTACAACGTGCGGCGGCTTTTTTTGTATAACGTATTTAGTTCTTCGTCGTCGCATGAAAAACCGCCGCTGAATTCGCAGTCATATCCGGTTTCACGGTACTTGAGGCTCAAAACCTCGACAGTTTCCGGCATGGTGAAAATTACCTGCTCGCCAAAATAAGCGCCCACGGCCTCAAAGCTTTGCGCACCCTCTTTGGCAATGTATTCGCAGCGTTGGGCTTTGTAGAAGCTGCGTTCGTCGCCGTTACCGCCGTGGATCTCGTAACGGTCGGTCCTTATATCGAAAAAGTCGTTTCGGGAAGCAATTACCTCAAAATACGGTGACACCCACGCCGCGTAAGGCAGATAGGCGGTAATGGTCTTTTTCCCGCCGTCAATAGCAACGTCCGTCCGCGTAAAGTCCTTCAAGCCGTAATTTTTAAGCAAGGGTATTGGGCGCTTTACGGGCTCTCCCCATTCATCCATGGATACCCGGATGGGTTTGCCCCATTTGCCGTCATCGAAATCCGCAGCCTGCCAATCGCTTGAGTCCATATTCGCGTTATACGCTATATTGTAACCACCGTAGAGGTAAGCGGGGTATGGCGGCTCACCTTCCGAGTAAGCGCCTAACGCCGCGCATTTGAACGATTCATCGGATACGAGAGCGCCGTATATCCAGAGACCCGCCCGCTCCGTAAAAACGTTGTTCCTGCCGCCATTGCCCCAGTACCAAACCAGAACCGCAAGCGTATTTTCACCTTTCTTTATGTGAGGCGAAATGTCAATCTCATCAAAATAATGAGAACTCGGCGCGGGGCCGCGGTTGAGGCCGCCCTCAAATACTATCTGCTCCCCGTTAAGCCAAAGGTAATATTTGCCGTCAACCGCTATTTTCAGAAGATTGCTTTTAATCGCACCCCCGTCGAATTTCTTTCTGAACGCGACAAAAGAGTTCTTCTTGCTTTGAACACTGTTCCAAATCAGCATAAACTGTCTCCGCTATTGAAATCAGACGTTAACGCAAGTGTGTTTTCCAAATTCAACGCCGTCACAGCGCGGCTGCTTGTTGTTTTTTTATGTTTCATGCTATATTATCCCCCATGACAGTTACCCAAACCGTAGAAATACCTGCCAGCCACAAACTGACCATTGACGTACCCAGCGAAATACCGGCGGGGCCTGCCGTGCTTACCTTTACCCCTGCTCCAAAGCGAAAACTGACCGCGGAGGAGGAAGTTGAGTTTTTCAAACAAAACGCCGACTGGCTCAACAAGCAAGCAGAGGAAAATCTTGAGTTCCAGGACCTTGACGCCTTTGAGGAGGATTTGAAACGGCTTACGCCGCAGATGATCACGGTTTTGCGCGACACTGTCGTGCCGATCAACCTTGCGGACCTTGTATCCGACCATGCATCCAAGAAGGAGTCAAGCCAATGAAGCGCGGCGACCTCTACCGGGTCTACCGGGGTTCGAAAAATGACCCAAAGAAACAGCGGGTGTATCTGATTGTTTCCCGGCAGGAAGTCATCGATAATACTTTTACCACCGTAATCTGCGCCCCGATTTACTCCAAATATGAAGGTTTGTCCACACAGGTTGAAATTGGCGTGGATGACGGGCTTATACACGACAGCGCCGTCTATTGTGATGCACTGGCAAGCATAAACAAATCCATACTGACCGACTTCATCGGCAGTCTCCCGAATGATAAAATGGAAGCGGTAAACGAAGCTCTCCGCATCGCTTTGGCCATAGGTTAATATAAAGCCATAGTTTTTGCTCACTTCAAGCCCTCGCTTTCTCGCAGTATTGTTTTAGTAATCTTGTATATATGCGGTAATTCTCAAGAGACACGTCAGGCGGCGTCTGGTGATCGACGCTGGGAAGGTAGTTCCCCCTGAGCATCGCGGGATAAATCCGTTCAAACTCATTTATCATCACGTTCTCTCCGTGCTTCATAACCATTTTGTCAAAACCACCGATGAAGAAAAAATCAGGATAGTCGGCGGAGAGTTTAACGACATCCACGCCAGCCTGCCGCTCAAGTGGAAGAATCCCGTCCGCACCCGCGTTTATCAGCCAGGGAACCATTTTTGTAATATCCCCGTCCGAATCGACAATAACTTTGCAGCCATTTCTCTGAAGCGCGGGAATCAGTTTCTTGTAATACGGTTCGATGAATTCCTTAAATGTGTCTTCCGAAATCATAGGGCCATGGTTATACGACATGTCCTCCATAAGCTTTATAAACTGTGGTTGTATGTATTTCAGCAGCTCTTCGGCGGCAAAAAGATAATACTCCAGCATGTCACGGCATATCCGGTGGTACAGTTCGGGATAATCGTAAAAACTATACAGGTGATCCTCTATTCCGAACAGCTCACGTGGAAACCAAAAGAACCCTCTTATGGCGCCCATTGAAATATCTCCGTTTTTATTGCATTCGTGGTAAAATTTTTCAATACGGTTCCGTGTCTTGCGGACGGATTCTTTTTTGTAAAGATACGGCAAAAGCCTGTCGTAATCATCCTCGTTATTAATATATCCGAATTCTTTTGCTTTGGGAGCGTTTTCGTGACCGCACTCAAGTCCAAATTGAAACATACCGTCAAGTCCAAACTCCCGCCGAAACTCTCTACTGTAAACTTTCTCAGTCTCCAACCCATCTTTTTCCCAGCGGTCAAGGGTCAAGTCCCAATATCCAGCCCATTCGATGCAGGGAAGACGATCCGCAGCTTCCCTGTTAAAAAAGTTAATCAAGCATTGTTTTGGCGTCATGGCATCTTTTCAATTACCTGAACGCCGTTCCAAATCAACATAGGCTCAGAACTTCCTCACCTGCTCAAGATCAACCGCGCAGACGTTGGAGAGGCCGTTTTCGAGGGGCGAATTGAACAGCACGACGTTTCCGGCGCGGTTGAACGACGGGTGTGGATGCTCCGCGCCGGGGTACCACGCAATGAGCTTTGCCAGCACTTCCTCTGCGCCGGTCTCGGCGTTTATAAGCGCGACTTCATCCTTCGCGCAGTTACCCATGCCGCCGGTACGGTCGGCGATTATCCATTTACCAGCGCGGTCGGGCGCACAGTGGTGATACTTGTCTGCACACTCAGCCATGACCTTGAAATTATGGCCGTCCCTCGTCCCGCGCATTATCTGGTAAGGGCTGCGCATAAAATAGAGGTAATTCCCGTCCGCCGTCCATACCTCGTGGGTGATCCAGTCGCCTTCTTTCTCGACGTAATACGGGCGAACAGTTCGCGTGGGGTAATCGAACATCCATACACGCTGGAGGGCGTCACCTCCGGTCTCGTGGATGTACATGACCGTCTCGTCGTCGCCGGGGCAAGCCTGGGAGTGCCCAAGATGATGGTCGTCCTTCCAGACGACTTCGCTTTCGCCCTTCGCGGGATCAAACACGACAAGGGAGAAGATCTTGTTGGCGAGCTGGAACGAGCACCAAACCAGGCCGGATTTTGACACCGAGAAATGGCTTGTGT
>JGI24698J34947_10000034_pt1 | contig 37787 bp, 38 predicted proteins | sample TergutMp193P3_FD_34947 | JGI IMG/M metagenome (IMG submission 34947) | reverse complement strand
TCCCGGCATAATGCGCAAAATTATTTTGGCGAAATTCCTGATGGAAAACGATTTTGAGGGCATACGAAAAGACCTCTCCGCGCGTCCCATAAGAGGCGTCGATGGCAACGCTCCCGAAAGTGAAATAATCAAGGCGCTGTCGGAAAATGGAATCCAGACTGAAACAGTAAACTTATGGGGTACAGGCCGTGCGCTGCGCGAGTTTCTATGGAGCGAAGATATGGCGGACGCCTGCGTCCACATATTAGAGCGCGTAGATTTCAAAGATATTGTCGCCGCCGTTACCACCGGAACAAACGAAATCCGCAACTGTCACATAAACATAGGTACGGGCAAGGAGATAACCATTGGAGAACTTGCGCAAATCGTAACGCGAATAGTCGGCTATCAGGGCAAAATAAACTTCGACCCGTCAAAACCGGACGGCACGATGCGCAAACTGACGGATGTAAGCAAACTCCACAAATTGGGCTGGCGCCACAGCGTGGAAATAGAAGAGGGGCTGGCGCGATTGTACAAATGGTATACAAGTTGACTGTTGCGGTATGATTTTTCCCAACAGTTAGCAAGAGTTGTTTTAAGCGTTTTATAAACGAGTTGTAATTACTATGTATATGGACAAAAATAAATTACATAATATACTGGCTGTCGGCGAGACCGTAGCAACAGAGTTCAAGCGCTGTTCTAACGGCGTTATGCCTGACACTTACGAGACAGTGTGTTCGTTTCTGAACCGCTTTGGCGGCGACATATATCTTGGCGTAGAAAATAACGGTACGGTCAGCGGCGTTCCGGCGGACGCGGCGGTAGGCATTGTAAAAAATTTCATATCGATGGCGAGCAATCCGGAGGTAATATCACCTACGGTCTGCCTCGCGCCGGAGATTCTGGAGTTTGAGAAAAAAACGATTATCCATATTCACGTACCAGCGAGTTCGGAGGTGCATAGTTGTAAAAAAGTCATATATGACCGCGTGGACGACGCCGATATAAAGGTAACGTCTACGAGTCAGATAGCCGCGATGTATATCCGCAAACAGAACATCTTTACAGAGAAGAGAGTTTACCCGTATTTGGCGGACGAAGATTTGCGGTTGGATATTCTACCTCGTATTCGCTTGTGGGCCGCGAATAACCAGTCCGGCCATCCGTGGAAAAATATGAACGATGAGGAACTTCTCAAAAGCGCGGGGTTGTACGGCAGAGACGCCGCAACCGGGGAAAAAGGCTACAACCTCGCGGCGGTCATGCTTCTCGGGCGGGATGAGGTTATACGCGCGGTCGTACCGGCGTACCGGACGGACGCGCTGCTGCGCAAGGTAAACAAAGACCGCTACGACGACCGGCTGTTCGTGCAAACCAACCTCATTGACAGTTACGAGTTGTTGATGGGTTTCGCGCAGAAGCACCTGTGGGACAAATTTTACCTTGAACGCGATGTCCGAATCAGCTTGCGGGACGGAATCGCCCGCGAAATGCTTGTGAACACGCTGATACACCGCGAGTTTACAAGTTCGTTCGTCGCGAAGTACGTGATAGAGAAAGACCGGATGTTTACCGAAAACGCCAACCGCGCCACGGGGAGCGGCGTCCTGACGCCGGAAGACTTTGAACCAAATCCGAAAAACCCAATAATCGCGGCATTCTTTCGTAATATTGGTTTGGCGGATGAACTTGGCTCAGGTATGAGGAAGTTGTATAACTACGTTCTACACTATTCGGGAAGCCTGCCTCAGTTAATTGACGGCGACGTATTTCGGATTATTGTACCGTTGAATGACGAATATTTGTCCGAGACCGGTGAAAATGACGCTTTGCCTGAAAATCATGAAAAAAAGATATTGGATGTGGAGAAAACAGCCACAACTGTGGAGAAACATACCGGAACCGTGGAGAAGTCCGTAGCGACTGTGGAGAAAGATTGGGAAAGGGTCGGTGAAAGGGTCGGTGAAAGGGTCGGTGAAAGGGTCGGTGAAAGGGTCGGTGAAAGGGTCGGTGAAAGGGTCGGTGAAAGGGTCGGTGAAAGGGTCGGTGAAAAAATAACCGCAAATCAACAGTTGATATTGCGTTATATTACTGAAAATGCGTATGTTACGATACCAAACCTGTCTTCATTTATCGGTATCTCACGCAGAAAAATAGAGGCGAATATACAAAAACTCAAAACCAAAGGTCTAATCGAGCGCGTCGGCGCGGATAGGGGCGGTTATTGGAGAGTGATAAGATGAAAGGAATAAAAATTGCCGTCAAACTCGGAAAATAACAAAAGAATAGCGAAAAACACGCTCGTCCTGTACTTCCGCCAAATAATAACGATGGTCGTGGCGCTGTTCACGTCGCGGATTGTCCTGCAAACGCTCGGCGTTACGGACTACGGAATAAATAACGTTGTCGGCGGCGTGGTGATGATGTTTGGGTTTTTAAGCAATACGCTAATGGTTATAACGCAAAGATTTATTTCGGTTGAATTGGGAAAAGGCGGAAATATAGCCGTCTTGCGAAAAATATTTTCCACGAGTATGATTTTGCATATCGCCGCCTGCGTTATAGTTGTTATTCTTGCCGAAACGGTAGGATTATGGTTTTTGAATAATAAACTCGTAATTCCAACCGAAAGAATGATCGCGGCCAACTGGTTGTACCAATTTGCCGTGTTTGGTTTTGTATTGTCTCTGTTAAACGCTCCGTTTACGGCGCTTATAATTTCTCACGAAAATATGCACGTATACGGATATATGGGTATTTTCGACGTCGTTGCGCGGCTTGTTTCAGTTTATTTATTAGTAATCATAAACGCCGACAAACTTATATTTTTGGCGTTATTCGGCTTTGCGGTTACCTGCATCGTATGGCTTTTTTACTTTATGTATTGCCAAAGAAAATACCAATACGCGCGTTTTTCGTTCGTTTATGACAAATCGTTGCTGAAAGATTTGGGTGGGTTTGGAGGATATACGCTTTGTGGATATGCTTTGTATATATTGTCTACTCAAGGCGTGAACATTATAATGAACATCTTTTTCGGCCTTGCAGTAAACACTGCGCGAGGAATAGCAAGTACTGTCAATGTTGCAATTGCATCTTTCGGAAATAATTTAAGAACCTCGTTTGTTCCGCAACTTACAAAATTGTATAGTGTTCAAGACGAAAAACATTTGTGGGAACTGAATGAAAGAGGAACTCGAATGGCGACATTTTTGGCATTAATTTTTTCCGTTCCGGTTTTGCTAAAAACAGAATTTATTTTAAAAATTTGGCTCGGAAATGTTCCAGATTACGCTGTTGTATTTATAAAAGTTATGATTGTTGAAAGTATAATAAGTTTTATGACTGGTAATTTATTATACATAAATAATGCGACCGGAAACATAAAAGCATTCCAATTTGTATCTTATTCATCTTCAATTTTAATTTTAGGAATGTCTTATTTAGCATGTAAGATCGGTTGTACTCCTAAATATGTTGCTTTTGTCCCATTATTATTAAAGCCGTTATATTTTATTGCTTTTTCAATTTTAATGAAAAAGCAAGTTAATTTTTCGATAGTTTCTTTTACCCAAAAAGCGCTTATCCCTATCTTTTTCGTTTCGGTTGTATCTTTTGTACCTTTTTATTTTGCAAATAAATTTTTTCCACAATCATTTTGGTATTCTTGTTTAATTATATTGACAAATACGTTGTGGACAGGAATTGCTACTATGTTTATCGGATTAAAAAATAACGAGCGAAAAAAAATATTTGCTTTTGTAAAAAGGAATATAGTATATTATGTACACAGGTAAGAACTTAAATAGGTGGATGCACCTTAAAATTGAGAATGGGAGAAACAATGTATTTAATGCAAATAATTAAGAAAACTATCTTGTGGCGTGTGTTGAGAGAAATAAAATGGCGTTATTTCGGGCGGTATATTAGATTAAAAGAATATCGCAATGTTTATTTTACGGGATGTAAACATAAACAAAATAAATTGATTTATGAATTGGAAACGCTTGAAAGTTTTTTAAAAGAACAACCCATACATATAGTGTGGGAATTATCAGATTATATTTTGAAACGAGTGGCAGTTAATCTAAAAAAGATACGAAATAATAAGCCAGAAACATCTTTTGCCACTAGGTTTGTTGCGGTGTCCGAGATGGTAGAAAATATTTTGAAAATATATAAGGGTGATCGTTGGGGCGGAGGGTTTTCACTTCTATCTATTAATTACCAAAACTCATTCTTTGTTAAAAATTCAGAAAGAGTAAATGCCGTTGCTAATATGCTTGAAGATGAGTCCAGTAAAAAAATATATTTGGGTATTATAAAATTCAGGCAAACGCTCAACGAGAAAGATTTTCCTATTTTACGGAATGTAGAGAAAGAGTACTTTATTGAAGAAGTAAAATTCAAAAAAAACGAGGTCTTTATTGATTGCGGCGCGTATGACGGAGATACGATTGATGAATTTTTAAAGCATTGTCCAAATTATAAACAGATAGTAGCTTTTGAACCAGATATTAAAAATTTTGAAAAATGTAAAGGGAAATACGGAAATAACCCCCAAATAACTTTGATAAATACCGGTGTGTATAGCGAAGACAAGTTGATTCGATTTGTTGTTAGTGGCGCTACTAATGGCAAATTAGTTACCTCAACGATAACTATGGGTAGCAAAGAAGGCGGTGAAATCATTGAACTACAAGTAAAAAGGATAGATAATTTGGGTTTACAAAATGTTACATTTATAAAAATGGATATAGAGGGTTCAGAATTGGATGCATTGAAAGGCGCTGAAGAAACTATTCTACGGGATAGACCCAAACTAGCAATCAGTATATATCATAGTGAAGAAGACATGATAGGTATTGCAGAATACGTTCACGATTTAATTCCCGAATACAAACTTTATATCAGGCATCACCGAATATTTCCTAAAATTCACGAAACTATTTTGTATGCAATTATGCCGTAAAAGTTACTGTAAAATATTTATACGACAACGTTATTTCCCGCCATGGTGGGATAAGGTCATTGCTTTTTACAATGGAAAAATAGTTTTTTCATTTGAATATGAGGAAGTAAAAGGCAGGATGTTGCTTAATGGACGGACGGGACTATAAATCTATCAAAAAGATAGGAGATTAAAATGGAAAAATTAGTCAGCATAATTACTCCGACATATAACTATGGGCGTTACATTTCACAATTGCTTGATTCCGTTGTGAGTCAGACATACCCCAATATGGAAATGTTTGTTATTGACGATGGCTCTACCGACAATACAAAAGAGGTAGTTGAACCGTATATTAAGAAGTTTGCCGATACCGGCAAAAAGTTACAATATATTTATCAGGAAAATGGAGGACAATCTTCTGCTATAAACAATGGACTTAAGCGTATATGCGGAGAGTACCTTGTCTGGGTGGACGCCGATGACTGGTATGAATTGGATACGGCAATTGCCGATATGATAGAAGTATTTGAGCGTTCACCTAAGAATGTAGGTATAGTCAGAGCCATGCAATACATCAGAGATGAGAATACTTTTGAAATCATAGGCGAAAACGGTGATTTTAACATTGATTATCCCAGTAAATTATTCCATGAATGCTTGTTTGTCATTGGTATAGGATATTGGTTTACTCCCGGAGCGGCGGTTGTAAAGACCGCAACCTTATTTGGATATTATCCGGATAAAAAAATATATCAGGATGTTTATTTGGGTCAAAATTGGCAGTTATTGTTGCCAATATTATATGATTATGATTGTGTTACATTAAAAAAGCGAATAATTAATGTTAGACAAAACACTCAATCGGACTCTCGCAAAAAAAAACCTTATGGATATCGGGTACAAGCGTTTGATAAGACTGTGAAAATGGTTGCGGAGACGCTTCGTGCAATAAAAAGTATGCCAAAATCTGAATTTGACAAATTAGTAGAGGAAAATTCGTTGCGTTATGATATTTTACGTGTGGATTGTGCGTTTGACTATAAACAAAAAACTGATTTTCAATCATATTATCAAAAAATATTGGCGAAAAATCCTGATGTGGCAAGGAAATACAAAACTAAATTATTTTTTTCTAAGATACCGTTTGGTTTTTCTGCATACGAATTGCTCTGTAAAATTAAAAGTTTATCCAAGAGGGTGATTCGTAAAGTATTTCGTATAATAAGGACGAAAAAATGATAGACATAAAAGACAAAAAGGATTGCTGCGGATGTAACGCTTGCGGTGATATTTGCCCCAAACAGGCTATAGTTTTTGAGACGGATATCGAGGGTTTTTGGTATCCCAAAATTGACAACGAAAAATGCGTTGATTGCGGACTTTGCCAAAAGGTTTGTCCGGTTATTCATTCAAAAGAATTAAAAAATAACGATTTGCCGCAATCTGTTGTTTATGCCGCTGAGCATAAAAATATTGAAGTGATTTTTGACAGTACAAGCGGCGGCGCGTTTTCCGCCTGCGCGGACATCGTCTACAAACAAAAAGGCTTTGTAGGCGGGGCCGTTTTTAACGATGATTTTTCAATACGCCATTTTATTTCAAACGATAAAAATGATTTAGCAAAACTTCGCAGTTCTAAATACGCACAAAGCAATTTAAGCGGCTTTTATTCCGAAACAAAAAATTTGCTTGAAAACAACGAAAATGTTTTGATTTGCGGATGCCCTTGCCAAATGGCGGGAATGCGGTCGTTTTTAGATAAAAATTACGAAAAATTAATTATTGCCGATTTTATTTGCAGGGGAATAAATTCTCCTAAGGTTTGGCAAAAATATTTAGGCAGTTTTGAAGAAAGATACGGTTCTCCGGTCGTATATTCAAAGGCGAAATCAAAAGAATACGGTTGGCGGAATTTGACGCAGAAAGTTATTTTGAAAAACGGCGAAGCAAAATACGAAACAAGGCATGAAAGTTTATTTACGATAGGATATTTAAATACAAACGCGTATTGCCGTCCGTCCTGTTATGACTGTAAATTTAAGGATTTTCCGAGAATTGCCGACATTACGTTGGCTGATTTTTGGGGGATAGAAAAATACGACACGTCAATGGAAAAAGATTTAGGCACTTCAATGATAATGCTTAATTCTCAAAAAGGCGTGAATTTTTTTGAAAATGTTAAAGCACGGCTTAATTATATAAAAATGGATTATAATACGATTTTTGACGGAAACTTGGCGTTAGTTAAATCATTAGACCCTCCGAAGGTAGATAGAGCGCAATTTTTTAACGATTTGGACAAAATGACTTTTACCGAAGTGGCAAACAAACATTTCAATCTGAACCGGCCAAAATCAAACGGAATAAAATATATTTTACGGAAATTGAAACGAATATTAGGTTTAGCAAAACTTATTGCGGAAAAAGCGCAATTTCAAATTATTCCGATTTTGCAAACCATAAAATACAGTAATTTTTTTGCAAAAGGAATCTTTTTATCAACGCCGCATTGCGTAATAGAAAAGCACAAGACGGCAAAAATTATATTGAAAAACGGATATTTCAGCTTTGGCGTCAAAGGCGTTCGCAAATCAAAATTAGAAACTCGGCTTTTGTTAAGGGAAGGCGCGAAATTAGATGTTGAAGGTGGTTTTTTAATATTCTATGGCGGTAATATTGAGATACATAAAGACGCGACCCTAAAAATAAAAAATGATGGTAAAGGCGGCGGTTTCAACATAAATGGCACAATAATTTGTGCCGATAGGATAGAAATAGGTAAAGGCGTTATGATTGGACGGAACGTAACCATTCGCGATAACAATGGCGGGCATTATATAAATAGACAAGGTTACAAAAATACAAAACCTGTGATAATTGGTGATAAAGCATGGCTATGTGAAGGTTGTACCATTATGTCGGGAGTTCATATCGGCGAAGGTGCTATAATTGGGGCGCACGCTTTTGTAATTGGCAATGTCCCTGCCCATGCCATGGTAAGTGGAAATCCGGCTCGTGTTGTAGATGAGGATGTGCTATGGAAATACTGACAAATAACGCACAAAGAATTACCATATAAGGTTTTTGGATATTTTTATTGCTTTTTGTTCGAGAGTTATATTATATTTATTAATATTTGTTAAAAATTACTATATTTATACTTAGAATGTGGGAGATAGCCATGGAATTACAGGATTTTATCGCAAAATTTGCGGAACAATTTGACGAAACCGATATAAGCGTGTTCAAAGCGGATACGGAATACAAGTATCTGGATGAATGGAGTTCAATGTATGCGCTGTCCGTTATTGCGATGATTGACGCTGAATATGGCGTTACCATTAAGGGTGATGACATAAGAAAATCGGAAACGGTTGACGATTTATTCAATATCGTAAAGGAATATAAAACACAGGGGTAATATGTACAATCCATTTACGTTAGAGGGAAAAAAGATATTGGTTACAGGCGCATCCTCGGGCATAGGCCGCGCCATTGCGGTAGAGTGTTCCAAAATGGGCGCGACCATCGTCTTGACTGCGCGCAACGAAGAACGCCTGAACGAGACGTTGTCGCAGATGGATGGGACGGGACATTCCATTATTGTTGCTGACTTGGGAAATGAAGATGAGCGAAAACGATTGGTCGCAGACTCCCCTGTGCTTGACGGTTTAGTAAATTGCGCCGGGGTAGTCAAAACATTGCCGTTTCAGTTTGTCAATGCCGAGGCGTTGGCGGGTGTGATGAATGTAAATTTTACCGCACCGGTCTTGATGTCTGCTGAATTGGTTAAAGGGAAGAAATTGTCAAAAAACAGTTCCATAGTTTTTATATCCTCAATATCGGGGGTTGTGTGTGTGTGGGGAGGGAATTCCATGTATTCCGCCTCCAAAGGCGCAGTCAATGGCGTAGTTAAAAATATGGCTCTGGATCTAGCGCCCAAAGGTATTCGGGTAAACAGCGTTAATCCCGGAATGGTAGAAACGCGCATTTACGATGCAGGGACAATAACTTCTGAGCAGTTGGAAGAAGATAAAATGCGTTACCCATTAAAGCGTTATGGCAAACCTGAAGAAATTGCATATTCAGTGATTTATTTATTGTCTGACGCAAGCAGTTGGGTAACAGGTTCAAGTATAGTTATCGATGGAGGTTATACGTTATTATGACAAAAGCATATATTAAACATATAGATTATTGCTTACCGCAAAAAGTATTGACTAATGAAGAATTAATCCTGGATTTCCCGGAGTGGAACGTAGATAAAATAGTCGAAAAAGTAGGAATAAATAAACGGCATGTTGCAGCGGAACAAGAAACCGCCGCAGATTTGGCAGTTGAAGCGGCGAAAAAATTGTTTGAGCAGGGTATTGATAAGGGAAGCGTTGACTATGTTTTGTTTTGTACCCAAAGCCCGGATTATTTTTTGCCGGCATCCGCCTGTATAATTCAAGACCGTTTGGGATTGTCAAAAGACATCGGCGCGATAGATTTTAATCAGGGTTGTTCAGGTTTTGTTTATGGATTATCCCTTGCGAAGGGATTGATATTGGGAAATATTGCAAAGAATGTTCTTTTGCTCACCGGTGAAACCTATACGAAGAAATTGCATATACGGGATAAAGGCAACAGGACGATTTTTGGCGATGGCGCGTCGGCGACGTTAGTATCTACAAATGGCATAGCGGAAATCGGAGAATTTAATTTGGGAACGGATGGCTCCGGCGCTGAAAATTTAATCATTAAAACAGGAGCGGCCCGCCACTCCGAAAAATCTGGCCAAGTAACGTATGATGATGACAATAATCCTATTTCACCTGATTATATTTACATGAACGGCAGTGAAATTTTTTCATTCACATTGACTGCGGTTCCAGGTTTGATAAACAAAACGTTGGAGAAAAATAACATTGGAAAAGAAGATATAGATTTATTCATTTTTCACCAAGCCAATAAATATATGCTTGATTTTTTGCGAAAAAAAACAAAAATCGAGCAGGAAAAGTTTTATATTTATTTATCAGAAGTAGGCAATACCGTGTCATCAACTATTCCCGTTGCAATTTGCGAGGCAATGAAGACCGGTGCTTTGAAAGTGGGAATGAAAAGTTTGCTTGCCGGTTTTGGCGTAGGTTACTCGTGGGGTGGAGTAGTTTTGAAATTTTAAATAATGGGGCTATAAAATGAAAATTTTATGAAATATCTTGACGAAATCGAGGATAAGGTAAAAAAATTGCTATAGAGATAAAAAATAACATTTTATAAAAAAAATTTGATTTGAAATTTACCCATAAGTTATATTAGTTATCAGTCAGGTTGAAGCGGCGAAATAGGCAAGCGTATTGGCCTCAAAATATAGCGGAGACAACTCCGTACCGGTTCGGTTCGAGGTCACAGCGTTATGCCTTAAATTATATATTAAATGGTCTTTTTGGCGCTTGCCATACCCTACATGTACGGTAGGCAAACGCCGGAATATTTGAGGTGTTTTGTTATGGTTCTATTGACGGAATTGGAAATAAGGAATTTCAGAGGATTCGATGCTCTGAAAGTCGATGGCTTATCGAAAATAAATCTGTTCGTCGGTAAAAACAATTCAGGGAAAACGTCTATACTTGAAGCTTTGTTTTTGCTTATAGGTATGTCTAATCCTGCGTTGCCGAATAGTATTAATATTATGAGGGGTTTGGGTACATTTTCCGCAACACAGTTTAAATATTTATTTCACAAGTTAAAGTTTGAAAATAAGCCGCTATTCAATGGGATGTTCAGTGATGCTTCAAAACGGGAGTTGGAACTTGACGCTATATTCCAACAACAACTATTCAATGGGATGTTCAGTGATGCTTCAAAACGGGAGTTGGAACTTGACTCTGTATTCCAACAACAACAAAATAATGCTCTTTTATCAACATTATCAATTTCTGAAATTGTAGGCCTAAACATGAATTTTTCGGAGGAGAAGAATCCCGATAAGAAAACTTCTTGGCGGAATAGAGTTGTTTATACTACTAAAGGAATAAATCAAGAACTTGCCAATAATTACAATGAGACTTTATTTGCAAGTTATGTCTACCCAATTAAAAATGATATTGAAACCTTGAGGAGATATTCTGGAATAGTACAGAGAAACGAAAGCGATGATATAGTGGACATGTTGAAGAAATTTGATGAAAATATCGTTAATGTTCTACCATTACCGGAGGGGATATTTTTTAAGTTAAAAGATACGGCGGAACAAGTACCTATTAACGTTATGGGCGATGGTATAAGACGTTTTCTTGAAATTGTTACAGCCGTTCTTGATAAAAACAATACATCGGTTTTGATAGATGAAATTGAAAACGGATTACATTATTCGGTTTATAGCCACCTCTGGAAGATGTTGATTTCTTACTCACAACAATACGATAAGCAACTTTTCGTAACGACACACAATATTGAAACGCTTGAAAGCCTAAATTCAGTTTTGAAAGAAGAACGGTATCAGCCAATGCGCGATTGCTCGAAAGTGTTCTCTATATCAAAAACAGCGAAATTGGAATATAAAGCGTACGGATTTTCTTATAATGAGTTTAATACGGCTATTGAAAATAACCTTGATTTGAGGGAATAATTTATGGCTAATATCACGCGAATATTTGTAGAAGGCGATGGAGACGCGAAATTCGTTTCGGATTATATTTCATATATTAAACCGAACCTAAACATTGCTAAGAATAAGAAGGAAGCATATGAGATATACGATGCCGGCGGTAAAATAGCCACCATTCAAGTATCAGGGGGATGGACTAACGTCGGTAACATGAAAACGAAAATTACCGAATACAAAGAAGCCAATGATATAATACTGTTAATTTTTGACGCGGATACAAATGATAACGAAGGAGGTTATGATAGAAGAAAAAAAGAACTTGAGGACTATGCCCTGCCATTGGATGAGATATTCCTGTTCCCTAACAATGAAGATGATGGTACTTTAGAAAACCTGCTTGAAGACATAATCCTTAAAACCAACAAACCGATATTTGATTGTTGGGATGAATTTGAAGACTGCTTACAGAAAAACGCGAGTAAGAAAATAGGAAAAGAATTGACAATACCGGCCAAAAAGTCTAAAATTTATGTTTATCTTGAGTCTTTACGCGGTAAGACAAAAGAAGAAAAAGAAAAGGTAAAAGACCCGAATAGAGACTACAAAGAAGCGGAATACTGGGATTTAAGTTCGAATCACTTGGAATCGTTGAAAAACTTTCTTGACAGATACCTGAATATGGAAAATTCCAATACAAAACATCTATCGGGAGGGAGTTGAAGTATGAAAATTTTAATGGTAGGCGGAACGGGATGCCTAAGTTCGGCTGTGGTTAAAGAAGCGTTAAAACAGAATATAGAAGTATCTATATATATCTAAATTACAATCGTTTAAATTTGATTCCAAGCAATGTAGAGTTGCTTAAAGAAAGGTGTACAACATGAAAAATATTCCGACAAAAAAATTAATCAATGGAATTGATATTCCGCTTATAGGCAACGGGCCGGCGTTATGGGTTTATTTTGTAGACAATAAGCCAACATGGACAAACGCGAATAAATTGTTCCGTTTTTCAAAACGTATATATACAAAATTTGAACATAAATTTATCACAACTCCTCAATTAGTAGAAAAAGTTGCTTTTGCTATGAAAAACGGTTGTTTTTTATTAGATTATGCTGAAAGTTATAGCGCAGAAAATTTAATAGGCGAAGCGATTAAAAAAAGCGGAATTGAACGGAAAAAACTTTTCTTGACGGCAAGAGTTGGAAACGTAACTCAAAAAGAAGGGAAAACTCGTGAAAGTTTATTAAGAACGCTTGACCTATATAATACTGATTATGTGGATTTGTTTATGTTTCATTGGCCTGTACCTAATTTTTATACAAATACTTGGAAAGAAATGGAGATTTTGTATAAAGAAGGATTTTGCAAGGCAATAGGGGTCGCCAATTGCAACGTACATCATCTTGAAGCGATTTTTAATATTTGTAAAATACAGCCGATGTTGAATCAGTTTGAAATACACCCGTTATTTACCCAAAAGCCATTAATTGAATATTGTAAGCAAAGAGATATTGCAGTTGAAGGTTATACTCCTTTAGCAAGATTTGACGAACGGCTTAAAAATGCTTTTTGCTTGCAAGAACTTTCGAAAAAATATAATAAGACAATCCCGCAGGTCATTTTACGGTGGCATATACAAAATGACATCATTCCGATTGTTCGTTCTATGAACCAGAAACGGCAGATAGAAAATATTTCTATTTTTGATTTTGAACTGACCGCAGATGAAGTAAACAGAATTGATAAACTAAATATTAACTCCCGATTAAGATACGATCCGGATAATTTAAATTATTCCGTTGTTTGTTGACGCGGTCATTATTTCCACTCAACATTTTCACGAATTACTTTCGCCGGAACTCCGGCGGCAACGGCTTTTGCCGGAACATCTTTTGTAACGACCGCTCCGGCGGCGATAATCGCTCCATCGCCTATGGTTACCCCTTTAAGTATTGTTGATTTTAGGCCTATCCAGCAATGCTCGCCAATTTTAACCGGTTTTGCCATATCTTTTTCTTGTCCGATTATTGTATGAGCGTCCCAATCAAGAATTGAAACGTAATCGGATATAATAGTTCCTTTTCCTATTTCTACGAGTTTCGCGCAGGATATCGATGCATTTTCATTCATATAACCATCGCCGTTGATTTTGCAGGTTGCGCCTTTGAAGATTGTAATGGTGTTACCGCCGCAGAAAGTAAAATTCCCATTAATTTCCAATTTACCAGTCTCCGCAACCCAAATTCTTGACCGATATGGTGGGAATTTGTTTCTTTTCAACGCGAAAATTAAGTTACCGTTTAATGAGATACCCCCCCCATAGATGTTTTTTCTATACCGATATAAACAGTATTTTGCGGAACAATAAAGTATCTTTTATTTTTGGTTATTGCTGAATTAAGAAAATTATGATAAATAAATGAATACCATCGGCGTGGTGATATTCCTAAGTTTTTGAACAAAAAGCGAATTAAATATGATACTTTTTTTAACATTTGTTTTTTTCCTCAACATCGCGCTCACGAATATTTGCAAAATACTATATGCCTAATAGGCAAAAACCTCACGATATACAAACTATAATATGTCCAAAGACAAAATCAAGTATTTTATATTAAAATAATATTTTTTTTAAATTTGTATTTGTTTGTTGCAATTATTATTTTATGATATAATGTATGACAAAGGAAACAGATATATGAAAATCGGGATAATGACATATTGGTGGTCAAATGATAATTACGGGCAGATTCTGCAATGTTACGCTTTGCAAAAATATTTGCGAGACGCTGGGCACGACGCGTATTTGATACGGTATGATATGAGCAACGACTATGTTAAACCGGCGACGCCTACAACGCCTGTTTGGAAAAAAATACTTAAAGTGTTTAACCCGATTAAACTATTTAAATATGTACTAAACTATACGCTAAACAAAAGACTGACCGTCGCGACTATTAAAGAAAAAAAGAAGAATGATAAACGTAATTTTGACGCTTTTCGAAACAAACATATTAAGCAATCCGAGCAAACGTATTATTCTTATGATAAATTAAAAGAGAGTCCACCTGAAGCGGATTTATACATTGCCGGCTCCGACCAAATCTGGAATCCGGATTGGTATTTGTCAATGGAAAGACAAGCGAAAGCGTATTTTCTTGATTTTGGCAAACCGTCTGTAAAACGAATTTCTTATGCGGCAAGTTTCTGTAAAGACAAGATAGATAACGAGTTTGTTAAAATAATTGTTCCGCTTTTGCAGAAATTTGATTATATATCCGTAAGAGAAAAAACCGGATTGAACGTTTGCAAACAATGCGGAATTAATGATGCTGAGTTCGTTCCTGACCCGACTATGTTGCTTGACAGAGATATATACCGCAATTTATATAAAGATGAACTACTGAAAAAAACGGGCAGACCTTATTGTTTTTTTTATTTTTTATCAAACGAATGCGATTTTTCTGTCAAAACCCTATATGATTGGGCGGAAAAAAGGAATATTGACGTGTTATACGTTACCGCAAATTTACAAATTGATAAGTATGAAAAAACATACGTGTCTATTCCGGAATGGATATACTTGTTAGAACACGCGGAATATGTTATAACAAATTCGTATCATTGTTCTGTGTTTTCACTGTTATTCGAGAAGAAATTCGGAATCATACCTTTGTCAAAAAACCATACGGATATGAACGACAGGTTCAACTCGTTGTTTGAATTATTTAAAATCGAAAAAAGATTCATTAATTCCGATTTTAGCGTATTAGACGCGGACATTAATTGGCAATTGATTTCAGATGCGTTTCAAAAAATAAAACGTGATTGTAAATTACTTGATTTAGAAAGAAGATTATAGTTATGAGAATAGCATATCTATCTTACACTTATTTTGCCGACACGGATTTTTCAATTATTAATATAATGAAAAAGAAATCGGATTTGTATTATTTCATTATTGTTGAATCCAACCCCAATTCACTGAAAACGACAGCTATCAATATAAAAAAACAACATAATGTATCAGGAATATTCAAAACGAATATTTATCCGGAAATTGAAAAATTTTCAGATATTATTGATATGGAAAAAACTTATATTGTAAATATATGCAGCAATGAAGCAATGTATAAAAGGCTCTTTATTTTTATGAAACTGTTATTTAAGTTATTGCGTATTAATATTGATATTCTACATACTACAATGCCTTATCCGAAAGAAATGTTTCCGCTGTTTTTTTTGCGTAAAAAAACAATTCTGACGGTACACGATCCGGTACCTCATTCTGACGTAGATGCCTCAAAAGAGATTATCTACAGAAAAAAAAGATTTCATCTTATAAGAAATTTTATGATTCTTAACAAAAATCAAAAAAATGAATTTATTTCAATGTATAAATTGAAACATAAGAATATACATGTCAGCAGATTGGGAATATATGATTACTTGCATAGGTATATAGAGACAACATCTATGGACAATAGCGATAAGAAATATATTTTATTTTTTGGTAGAATAACAAAATATAAAGGTTTGGATTTTTTATTTCCCGCGATGAAATTAGTAAACAAAACGCATAACGATATAAAATTGATAGTTGCCGGTGGTTATCAAAGTTATTATTTTGATATATCTGAATACGAAAACTGTTCTTATATTGAGATAAGACACAAGTTTATTCCTGATGATGAATTGGCAGCGTTAATTCAAAACGCGTTGTTTGTAGTTTGCCCATATATTGACGCAACGCAAAGCGGTGTAGTGATGTCTTCCTTCGCGTTTAATATTCCTGTTTTGGCTACGAATACAGGTGGATTGCCAGATTATGTAGAGCATATGAAATCAGGTTATATTGTAGAACCCAAAGATATTAATGGGCTTGCTGATGGAATTAAGTATTTGCTTGATAATAAGGAATTATTAGATAAACAAAAAAAATATATTGAAGAAAGATATAGGATCGGAGACTATTCGTGGAACAAAATAACAGATGATTTGCTTGTTTTTTATAAGGATATTATTAACAGTAAACGCTATATGAGTGATAAAATTAATGTCAAAACTAAAAATATACAATACGTTAATAGATAATATACTATCAAGGTTTTTTATTAATTGCGATATTGTCAGTAAAAAATGATATGGGAAAAAACCATTTATGAAAATTTTAATCATTAACACAAGCGATATTTCCGGCGGCGCAGCGCGGGCGGCGTTTCGGTTACACGAAGCGTTATTGCAAAATAGCATAGATTCGCAAATGCTTGTCGCGGATAAAAAAAGTGATATTAATTCCATAATAACTCTGTCGAATAAAAATATGCGAGAGAAAATTTGGAATAAATTAGATAAAATCATAAGAATTGTTTTAAATAAGTTGTCGCTCGCCAAATACAAAAAAACAATATCTAACGATTTGGGCCCGTTTTCTCCGCAAATTGGTTCAAATAAAAAGTTGGTTAAAATTATAAATAAGATTAACCCGGACATAGTTCATTTGCATTGGATTTGCGATGGTTTTTTGTCGATAGAAGATATTGCGGAAATAAACGCTCCGATAGTCTGGAGTTTACACGATATGTGGGCTTTTACCGGCGGGTGTCATTTGGTAGCTGACACAAGTAATGTAATGTGCGAAAAGTATACCAAAGATTGCGGAATCTGCGATTTTCTCGGGAGCAAGAAATCAAAGGACTTGAGTTTTAAGGTTTTACGGAGAAAAAAGAAAGTTTTCGGGAAAGTAAAATCAATGACGATTATAGGGCTAAGCAAGTGGATGCAAAATTGCGCTAAGAGCAGTTCGGCGTTTGCGAACAAAAGAGTGGTAAATGTGCCGAATCCTATAAATACCACTATTTTTAACCGGTTTGATATGGTACTTTCAAGGAAATTATTTAATTTACCTGAAAATAAGAAATTGATTTTATTTGGAGCCGTATCGGCAATTTCTACACCATATAAGGGTTATGATTTATTGGCGGAGGCGTTAAGTAAAATGTCTTCTCCCAATGTAGAGTTTGTAATTTTCGGTTCAAGCGAACCAGAAAACCCACCGAGTTTATCTTGTAAAACACATTATTTAGGGCATTTACATGATGATATAACTTTGGTTTTATTGTATAACGCCTGCAATGTTATGGTTGTCCCGAGCAAACGGGAAAATTTATCGAACGCCATAATGGAATCTCTATCTTGCGGAACTCCGGTCGTATGTTTTGATATTGGCGGTAATTCGGATATGGTGAATCATAAAATAAACGGTTATTTGGCGCGACCATTTGATACTTCTGACCTTGTAACGGGTATTGATTGGGTGTTAAACAGTGAAAATTATGGTGAATTATCTAAAAACGCGCGGGAAAAAATCGTTCGCGAGTTTGGTTACAGCATTGTCGCAAAAAGGTATATCAATCTTTATGAGGAAATTTTAAGAAATGGGTGACAGAATAGGTTTATTGTCAATAAACCCCATTAAAATAGTGGCCTATATCGCGCAAACGGGTCAAGTATATAAAGTTCGCTCAACTAACATGGGCCAATGACATTAAAATAACATTTTTACAAAAAAAATTCGAACGGCTTGACTTTATTCCAAGACATATTGTAATTTATATAAATGGGGTGTTTACTACCCTAATAAGCATATAGGATGACGATAATATATCGCCAAAACTTGATAAAAATTGTTTTAACGGAATAAAAATGCCAAAACTTTCGATAATCACGGTAAATCTCAACAATAAAGCGGGCCTTATAGACACCGCCAAAAGTGTTGTCGCTCAAACTTGGACCGACTACGAATGGCTCATTATTGATGGCGGCTCAACTGACGGAAGCGTCGAGATAATAAAAGAATACGCAGATAGAACTGATAAACTTGTTTATTGGTGCAGCGAACCAGATGGTGGAATTTATCTGGGGATGAACAAAGGAATCGAAAAGGCAAGCGGAGAGTATTGTTGGTTTCTCAATTCCGGCGATTATGCCTACAAAAATACTACGCTCGCTGAAATTTTCGCGAACGAGTTAGATGAGGATATTGTCTATGGGGATATTTATATTAAATCACCGCCAGAAATTGAAATTAAGTATTTAAGTGTGCTGTTAAAAACAAAAAAAAAGGGCGTATATAATCCTGTAAATTGGATGTTGGAATGCGTAATAAGCCATCCGGCATCTTTTATCAAGCATGACCTTTTAGTTAATTTGGGACTTTATAAAGCGAACGATTATTCTATTGCAGCGGATATAGAATTTTTCATTAGAGCAATATTTAAACATAGTGCAAGAATTAAACATATAAATATTGTTTTTACAACTTTTATTCTTAATGGAGTGTCTTCTGTAATGTCCGATGATAAAACACAACGTTTGAGGGATTTTGAACATGCGAAAGCGATACTAGAAAATTTTTCTACCTCATACGCTAATATTTTCATAAAATCGTATATTCGCCAAAAGGTCAAATCGTTTTTGCCTTTTTGTAAGCTTAAATTTATGATTGTTAGATTTAAGAGATTTGGAGTCTCAAAAACGATTGATTATTATATACCAGGATTTGTTTTTAGAAAAAACAAAATTTAGATGATAATTGCGGGGTTCAAAATAATTATGCCAACAATCTCTATAGTAATGTCGGTTTACAACAATAATCAATATCTTGCTGAATCGATAGATAGCGTTTTGGCCCAGAGTTTCAATGATTTTGAGTTTATAATCGTTGATGATGGCTCTACTGATGGGGCTTCCGAAACACTTGAAAAATACGCTTCTAACGATAAGCGAATCATTCTTATAAAGAATGAAACAAATATCGGGTTGGTAAAGTCGCTGAATAATGCCCTCAAGACTGCAACTGGTGAATATATAGCTCGTATGGACGGTGATGATATTTGTTTCCCAGATCGTTTCCAAAAACAGGTTGAATATCTTGACAAAAACCAAGACATTACATTAGTTTATTCTGATACGCTTCTTATAGACAAGGATTCAAATGATATATGTCGTTCTTATAGACCTTCATCTGTTGAAAAGGTTCTTTATAATTTGGAAATAAGTAACTATATTACGCATCCTACAGTTATGTTTCGGCGAACAATAATAATTGCTTTAGGTGGATACAATGAATCATGCAAGAATGTTGAAGACTTAGATTTGTGGATACGTATGAGAGATTCCGGATATTCATTCGGATACATTAATAAAATTTTGCTTAAATACCGTATTAATCCTGACTCTGTCCAAAAAAAAGATGGGGATCATTACTGGTTTACAGTAGCGAAACAATGTCAATGGAATAATTCTCGCTTTACAAGCTTTCGTTATTGGAAGAAATTAACCTTATTGCAAAAAATTGAAATTTTAGTTCGCTCGTTTATTCCATTTTCTATTTATTTAATGGGTGTAAAATGGAAAGAATCCTGATGTTTTTTAATGAATTCATGCAATCACTAAAACCGATTGCTTCAAGACAATATGGAGAATAGAATGAAACCAATTCGAATTTTACACATAGTTGATGATATTTCACCAACTGGAGTCCCGAATTTCCTTTTAAACATTTATCGTAATATCTGTCGTGAACGTGTTCAGTTTGATTTTTTGGTATTCAAAAAACATTTTCCGTCTGTTGAGGAGGAAATAAAATCTCTTGGCGGAATGGTGTTCCTTGTTGAAAGCGGTATATTTTTATCTCGTTGGCTACGTTCTTTTTTTAAGGAACATCAAGAATATAAGATTATACACGTACATCTTAACCTTTGGTATTACTGGATAATATTGAAGAACGCCAAAAACGCTAAAATACCTATACGAATAATGCATGCACATCATAGCAGTTCAGGGGAAAAGTTCTATCCCATAAGCATAATAAAAAATATAATTCGATATTACGGCAATCGATATGCAACACTTCAGATGGCATGTTCAAAAAAAGCCGGCCGTTTTATTTTTGGTGAGAAAGCTATCAATGAGGGAAAAGTGATTATATGGCCGAACGCTATTGATTGCGATAAATTCAGATATAGTATCACTATGAGAAAGAAACGGCGTTTAGAATTGGAATTAGATCATACATATATATTGATTCATGTAGGTTATTTATCTTATGTAAAAAATCAGATGTTTTTAATAGATATATTTGACAAGCTGAGTGAGAAAGTTTCAGATTCAAAATTGTTACTTATCGGCCATGATACTATGAACGGTTTATGCCAAAAATATGCCGCTGGGAAAAAATACGCTCATGATATTATATTTTTAGGCGAACGTATCGACATCGCTGATTTACTTCAAGCAGGTGATATTCTTGTATTTCCGTCGCTTAGCGAGGGTTTTCCTGGCGCAGTACTTGAAGCGCAGGCATCAGGGTTACCATGTATTATTTCCGACACTATTACTGATGAAGTTTGTTTGACGGATAATATTGTAAAGTTACCCATAAATAAAGGTACGGATATTTGGGTAAATAAGATATTGGAGTTCAAAGATGTTGCCAGAACTGATAACTGTGACATTTTAATCAATAAAGGTTATGACATTCATACATTGTCACAATATGTAAGTAATTTTTATGAACATCAATTTAATCGGCATTAAGATGGAGTTTTATTTGGATATAGGTGAGAAAGACTTATGTTTAATACGCAAAAAATTCAAAAAATATTATCTGTACTGGTTTTGTTCCTGCTTATTTATGGGCCTCCTTTTCGTTTTCTTCCGGTAAGCGTAGCAAAAACAATGATATGTCTCATGTTCCCGCTCCTAATATTGCTCATGGCTAAAGCAATTGCTAAATGTACCATTAAAAAATGGCTTTTTACCATCTATATGTCTCTCTTATTCTTTATGCTGGTATCCGTATATTACCCCATTTTCCACGGAACCGGAGATTTTAGTGTTGTCAGTAACTATTTGCGATGCTGTGAAGCGATATTATTGTCTTTGGGGTACTATCACTTGTTTTTAAAAAATAAAGATTTATCGTTTTTATGTGAATCCATTGTATTAGTTACAGCTTTACAATCTCTTCTTATATTGCTGATGTTTATTTCACCGGAAATAAGGGATATAATATTTTCACTGGCTAAACAAAGTGATGTCAACCTCGCACTATTCAAGGTATATGGAGGTTTCCGTGGTCTTGGATTTGCAGTAAGTACAGTATTCGATATGGCAGTTATTTTGTCAATAGGAATGATATTGGCATCGTATATGGTACTTGTTAAAGGCCGGTCTATTTTATTCTATTCTTTCACATGGATTATAAATTTCATGGCCGTTATGATGGCAGGAAGAACCGGACTGCTTGGCGTAGTAATTTCTTTACTGGTCTTCATATTTGCAATTGGAAAAACCGGCGCGTTAAAAAGGACAATGTTTTTTGTATTGGGAACGTTTTTTGTACTGGCTATTATGCTAGTATGTTTACTGGCTATTATGCCGGCAAATATTATTATGTTATTTAATGACAAGGTCATTGCGTTCGCTTTTGAAATATTCATAAATTATTCTGAATCTGGTACCTTTGAAACAACTAGTACCAATGAATTGCAAAAAATGTATTTCCCAATACCATTAAAAACTTTTCTTATAGGTGACGGATATTATATGTCTCCTAACAGCGGAGATGGCTATTATATGGGAACAGATGCCGGTTATATGCGCCATATATTATTTTATGGGATATTTCCTTCTTTAGTCTTGTATTTTTTATACATAATGGGATTTCTTGGTATGGCAAAAAAGGTACGTCATGATAAATTGTTTGCGACAATAATGTTAATGATAGGGGGGTATTTTTTTATCGTACACTACAAAGGCGATTTTTTGGTTCTTTCATCCATGGTCGTAAGGCTTTTTTTCATATTGCTTGTTTATTTATATAAAAGTAAAAACTTAAATTTATATAACGGGAAGAATATTTATAACGTGCAAACTCATTACTGATAAACTCAATACCTTTAACTCTATAGGAATAGTAAATGACGAAAAGAATTTTGATAATAGGTATGTCATATAATTTAGGCGGTATTGAACAAATTATATATGATTATGTAAGTCATATTAAGAATGCGGAAATCGAGTTTACATTTACAAGTATGCATCAAAAAATTGCTTACCAGAAAGAATATGAAAAGATGGGATACAAAATTTACACTTTGCCGGACGTGAAGAAAAATCCTATTGATTACGCATTGAAACTGATGAAAGTGATTAAGCTGGAAAAAATCGACATCGTACATTACAATATGCTGTCGGCTGCTAATATTGTACCGCTGATAATTGCGAAAATCGCCGGTTGTAAACGAATTATTGCTCATTCGCATAATGCCGGAACAGTTGGATTGCATAAATTTATTTTGCATTATATAAATAGGATTTTTATTCCATTTTTCGCGACCGATTTGTTCACCTGTTCGGATGAGGCAGGGCATTTTATGTTTGGGAAAAACAGAAAAACTGTTTTAATTCACAATGCAATAAGCGTTAGGAAATTTTTATATAATTATCAATCACGTAAAGAAATTAGAGACATGTTGAACATAGAAGATGATATTCCGATAATCGGACACGTTGGAAGGTTTGGCGAACAAAAAAACCATCCGTTTTTAATTGAGATATTTCATCGCGTAGCGAAAAAACATAAAACTGCAAAATTACTTTTGATAGGTAGTGGACATAAAGAACAAGAAGTTCGCAATTTGGTAGAAAGGTATAGCCTTGCAGATAACGTAATATTTTACGGAATGTCGTTAGAGATTTGTAAATTGTATTCCGCGATGGATATTTTCTTATTTCCATCTCTGTTTGAAGGATTGTCTATGGTCGGTACGGAAGCGCAATGTTGTGGGCTGTTCGTTATCGCGTCAGACACTATTTCAAAACAAATGGAAATCTCCAATTTGGTAAGGTGGCATAGTCTAAACGATTCACCGGAAAAGTGGGCTGATACTGTGTTGGAATGTCTGCCAAAAAGGGTGACCGATGATATGTCGGAAACGATTGCCAAAGCTGGTTATGATATTGATATAGAAGCAAAAAAACTAGAACGGCTATATTTAACGAGGTGAAAGATGCTTAACCAAACTCCGATAATCGCAGTAATAATGTCAGTTTACAAAAACGATAAACCGGATTTATTAAAAAAGGCTTTAGATTCGGTTGTCAAGCAGACATATCCTTCTGAAAAGATACGAGTATACCTTGGAATAGACGGGGAAATATCGAAAGCGTTGAAGGATGTAATTGTGAATTGCTATATTATTTACAAAATCCAACAAAACGAAAAAAATATAGGATTAGGGCCTACGTTAAATATATTAGTAAATATGCTTGAAAATGAACAATTTATTTTTAGAATGGATGCTGATGATGTTTCTTTGTCCAACCGCTTTGAAACGCAGGTAAAATATATGCTTGAAAATCCGAAAATTGATATTTTGGGAACGGCAATGATTGAAATTAACAAAAAAGGTGAGGAACTCGGAATAAGGACATACCCGCGTAAAAATATTGAAAAATATATTGTAAAAGGGGCCCCTTTGGCTCATCCAACGGTTTGTTTTCGCAAAAACATTTTTGAAAAAATAAATTATCCGTTAACAACGCGGTTAAATGAAGATATTGTTTTATGGTTTCAAGCGTTAGAAAACGGTTTTCGCATTGATAATCTACCAGATGTCTTATATAAATTTCTGGTTAATGATTCATTTTTCAAAAGAAGAAATTATAAAAAAAGTTTTGAAGAATTTAACGTGTACATGAAAGGAATCTGGTCTTTGCATAAGATAACATGGCTATATGTTTTTCCGATTGCAAGGTTGATTTCCCGTCTTTTGCCCGAAAAATTGATTGAATTAGCATATCGTTCAAATTTACGGAAAAGATTATTAGACAAATAAAATTTACGTGGTTTTCAGAAAAATATTTTTTATTTGCGGGACTGCACGGTGAAATCGATGCGAGTATCATCACGACGTACATGATGACGGCGACCGAGACCTGAGATTCGGCAGCATAATTCTCACGTTTTTCAGGTATAGAGAAATGGTAAATTTAAAATTACGATGATGTAGCCCCTTAATGAAATTTTTTGTAAAATCCATTGTCAGCAAAACTAATCAATTCTTTATCGCCTCGACTATCCCCGTAAGCAACGAGGTTATAATCATTCCTGTCGGGAAACGCTTCCAAAAGACGAGTTATTTTTTCCTGTCCATAGCAGTTTTTCGTTAAAAATTTTCCGGTAAGCAATCCGTTTTTATCAGCCTCAATTTTTGTAGCCAATACCGTGTCAATACCCATTTTATCTACCCAAGGTTTTATCCAATTTTCTATAGACGCACTGATAATTACTATCTTATCGTTATATTCCTTATGCGATTTTAACGCTTCCATTGCTTCATAGCGCAAAAGTTTGTCAATAACAGCGCAAAAACCAAAGCAGTATTTGTTAAAATTTTCAATAGATACGCCCTTATATAAATATGAAAACATTAATTGCTTGACTTTCCAATTAGGTAGTAATTTTAATTTCATCGCAACCAGTAAAGGCGCAAAAAGCAAAATACATAAATAAAACTTAACACGCCCTTTGCTAAATTTGATAAATTCAAGCAATGTGTCTTTTCGGGTAACCGTACCATCAAAATCGAAAGCGGCTATTGTTAATTTTTTCATTGATTTATAACGTTTTATACAGATGGTATGCCTCTTTTATCATATCGGCATCATTGTATTTAGGTATCCAACCCAAATCCTTTTCGGTTTCTGAAACGTCAAGTATATATTCCTCATCGGCAATCATAAATTGCTCTTTGTACATAACGGTAAACCCAATGGAATCAAAGATTTGCAATACGAATTTTACCAATTTTCCCGGCGTAGGAATTATTATTGACTTTGAATTAGCCGACACAATAACTGATGACAGCAATTCCTTAACGTTGGGTGAATGCTTTGAACCGAGATTATATTCTCTGTTCGGTAAATTATGATTTAACGCACATATTATAGCCGAGACGCAATCAAATACCGAAATCATTTGGTAATGGTTTTTTCCGTTTCCAATTGTTGGAACAGGCAATCCCATATCAATTAGTTTGAATAATTTCACAAGAATACCCAAACGTCCGGGGCCATTTATCATTCTCGGACGCATAATTGTGATATTCATCCCTTTTTCACGATATTTTTTACAAATTTCTTCCGCAGCCTTTTTACTTTGACCATAAGGGCCAAACGGGTTTTGCGGGTGATTGATATCAACCGGCAAGTAGCGCGGTTTACCATATATCATATCGGTAGTGAACATTAGAAAATTCCGACAGCCCTTTTCATAAATTACCGACAATATGTTTTCCGTACCGACTGTATTCACGCTAAAAAAATATTTATTTCTATTACGCGGAACTTTTGTATGATATTGATTTGCCGCCAAATTGATAACAATATCTTCGCATGATATAGATAACTTTCGAATATCATCACGATTACGAATATCAATTTGATAATATTCGCAGGCAACGCCTATTGCGTCGTTTGGCTTTTCGTGCAGATCACAAACAGCAACGTTTTTATTTAATGCCAAAAGTTCATTGGCTAAATACCGCCCTACAAATCCATTCCCACCGAAAATATAGTATTTCATACTTTTTAATTAACTCCTTGAAATTAAGTATACGCCAACGCAAATAACCAAAATGCCAATAATCCGCAATAAACTTATATTTTCATTAAATAAAAAATATCCTGCTACGGCTACTACTACAAAACCTAAACTCTGAAACGGAACGGCATAACTTGTTTCAACTTTCGAAAGCACTGCCATCCATAAAAAAATACTGATGCCGTAACAAAGCATTGCCGACCATAAATAAAGATTTGTTGCCATTGGAACAAGTGATTGTAACATGTTGGAAGCGCCAACATTTCCAACAGCCAACATGCCTCTTCGTATAAAAAGCTGTGCGGCTGAATTAAGCAGAATACTCGATAAAATCAATAAAATTTTCATCTATAGATAACCTTTCATAAATAAATGATGATAATAAATAATCCAACCCACCCAATAATACAGCATTGTATAAAACGGTCCCGCAATAAAATCTTCGTCGGGCTGCCGCTTTTCAAATCTACTATCGTAACTTGCAAATATCTTATAATGCCCATCAGTACAAAAATTGCCGTGAAATAAATATGTTTGCTTTTAAGGCGCTCAATTACCTCAGGTGAGAGCGTATACATTATATAGGCGATTATAATAATAGTCGCAAGGACTGTTATAACTTGATTCATAAACTCTAAATTGTATCGATTGGTATTTTTGCGATGAGAAACACCCGTATTCTCATACAAAATAACATCATCCCGCCGCTTGGCGAAAGCCAAAAACAATGCGAGCAAAAATGTCATTATGATAATCCACTCCGAAAGGTTGATGCCTGCGGCAGTTCCACCCACCCAAATTCTCAATACAAAACCGAGAGCAATGATTATGACATCTATAATAACATACCGCTTTAATTTTACGCAATAGGCAATATTCATTATATAATAAAATGAAATTAACGCCATTAACACATATTTTACGTTTCCGCCAAAAAAGAACATGACACTCATTGACAGTAAAAAACAAACGACCATAATCGCGTAAGCCGTTTTCTTGGAAATTATGCCAGCCGCGACCGGTCTCTTACATTTTTCAGGGTGCAGTTTATCCGCTTCCACATCATAAATATCGTTAAAACAATAAATGGAACTTGCCGCAAATGAGAAAAACATGAACGCCGCAACACAAGACAATAACGCTGAAACATTCAGCAATTGCCCATCAAAAAACACCGGCAAAAAAATAAACAAATTTTTTGTCCATTGTTCGGGACGTAGTAGTTTTAATATATGTTTCATTGATATTATTCCAATTTCTTCTTTGTTAATTTCTCTATAAGGGTATCAATTCCCCAAGCCGCGTAAATTATTACGGGAAATAGGAATGGATAATGATATCTGGGTGATGCAGGGAAAATACATGTAATAACTGTACCACTAATGAATATTACAAGAAAAATTGATTTAATTGATAAAAGTTGTTTACGATTTACCCACCATGCGTAAAAGAAAAATAAGAACGTCAGATAATATGGAATTGATTGCATAATATTGCTGGCTATCTTTTTAATAACAGCATATTTTAACGTTGAATCTCCTTGCATAAATTTTGCAGTAAGCGCCTCCTCATCAAAATGCGACATGCCTCCCCAAGCATCGTGAACATACAAAATAGGAATTTTTATAAAAAACAGGGTAATGTATTTTACGGGGTGTTCTTTTATCCATTTGAAAGAGCGAGTTTTCCAAATAGAATCTTTTTCAGCAAAACTCAGCAAATGGCTGTCATAAATGTCGTCTACTTCCAAATGTTGATGATGAACAACATTCCCCCTAGCGTTATCATGCGAAGTAATCAAAAGATTGATTCCAAATGTTGTAGATTGATAGACAAAATAACCTATTTTATTTTCGGTTAAAGTCCCAATAGCTAAAAGTATCACTATATAGGGAATAATCAAAGCAACGTAATTGTAAATTTTTGTTTTTGTAATCACAAAATACACAATCGAAGCAAAAAGAAATATAATTACCAATGGTCGAATCCAATTAGCAAGAGCAAATAATATCCCCGCTAAAATAATGTATCTCCATTTTCCTGAAAAAACAAGGCACAGTGCACTTAAGCACAAAAACAAAAAGGGATTTTCCGTATTCGCACCTAGCACTATAATCAAATTAGAATATAGAAGGCAAAAAATAATAGCGGAAATTAACCCTGTACGTTTTGAAAAGAATTTTTTACCTAAGTAATATATTTCAAACAGCATCGCAACGTTCAGAAATAAATTAAGTACGGCATTGAAATTTACTGTACCGAAAATATGAAACTGCAAAATAAGATAATTGATAAAACCGGGCGCAAAAATATAAACAGAATAAATATCCTCTGCCATTGGATACCATTCATTGTTAGCGAAACAACGATACGCCATAGAAATGTAAACGCTCATGTCGCCTCTCTGCGGATATCCCCAAAAACAGGTAATCAGCACAATTTGCGCTACAACCCATAGAGCCGAGACTACTCCGGCGATTTTAAATAATAGTTTTTCATCTTCAAAATACGTTGCAATTTTTTGTTTTATACTCATTTAATCCTCCGACCAGACACATTCCGTAGACAATACTACAAAAACCGCCGACACCGCAACCAGCCTTTCAGATAAAAATTCTCCGCGCACGGGCCAACTGCCTAGACCCTCCTGAAATATAGAAACCGTACCATCCAGTTTCAAATGACATCATTCTCTATACCACAATATAATATATATTATTTAACGTGTCAATAGTTAAATAAAAAAATATTTTCACCAACCAAATCAACCGATAAGCATATTTCTATATATACCTGCCTTTTTCTCCAGCGCAAGGGGATACGCCCTTGACGACGAGGGCATTCTGTACAGGTGTAACGTTCTATTATCAATAGTAAACGACGCGCATGACCCTACCGCCGGCGGCTTTATGTTGACTTTTGCTTTTGTCAACTGTGCGATTACGGTATCCAACGCCTTTTGCCCTGTGGCGGTGATATTTTGTAAGTTATATAGCCTATGTATGATTTCTATAATGTCGGCCGCTTCCACGATTTCCAAATCCTTGTCGGACGCGTTATCGCTGCGCCGCACAACCGCTTTGGCGGTATCGTAGATGGCAATTTTTTGTTTTGTCAAGAACGCCTCAATCTCCTCCTTCTTAAACCTTTTTCTCCGGATATCCACGAAATAATCCTTATCCCCAAAAAATACCAGCCCGAAAATCCTCCACATGTCGTTCTGGAAATTGGGATAATAAAACTCCATGGACCAGCGCTGCCGCTTTGGCGGGAAGCTGCCCAGAAAGAGCCATTCAGCGCCTTCGGGGAAAAAGGGCGGAAGCGGGTGTTTTTCGATTTCCATGCTCATCTTTGCGGGAAACGATTTGATTTTACCGTCACAAGCGGCGATTTGAATATTCCTGACATAGCGTAAAATAATATTATTTCACGGCTTGGTGGCAATCGGCGCGGTTTTTTTGTATTTTTCCTCCATGCGTTTCATAATTGACGAATCACGGCCGGCCGGCTTTAATATGGCCGCTGACCTGTACTTGCTTGAACTGTGCGCCGCTCGCCATACAGTCACCGTGCGGCTCTACTCATGGGCGCGTCCGAGCGTCACCCTCGGGTATATGCAATCCGCGTCGGCCGAGTTGGATTTGGACATTTTACGCACGCGCGGGGTTGACTGGGTCAGGCGGCCTACCGGCGGGCGGGCGGTGCTGCACCACGGCGACATCACGTACAGCTGCACGTTTCCCAAGAGCGCGGCGGTTATGGGCAGGGGGATTACCGAGACCTACCGGCTCATAACCCAATGCCTGATGGCGGGGCTTGACAGAGCGTCGGTCAAGTGCGCCGCGCACGACTCGGACAGCGAACTGCGCGGAGTCGGGCGAACGGTAAAACTGCCCTGCTTTCTGGCCCCCAACAGGAACGAAGTGATGGTCAACGGGAAGAAACTTGTAGGGTCGGCCCAAAAAAGGAGCGCGGACGCCGTGCTTCAACACGGGTCAATACCCATTACCACCGATTACCGCTGGCTGCCGGAATACTTGCGGATTGACGAACCGGAAAAAATCAAGCAGACGGAACTTTTGGAATCGAAAAGTTGTTGTATAGATGAACTGACATCCGGCGCAACATTTGATTCTCTCGCAAAATGTCTAATGAACGGGTTTTCGTCCGTACTGCCGTTTGACGGGGAAGTAATTCCGTGGAGTTTGGAAGAGGAAGTAGAAATCAATAAAATTTTACAAAGTGATAAATTTATTTCACGGTATATGTCAGATATGTCAGATGTGAATTTGGAGGGCACAATGCTGATAAATATGGAGGGCACCCCGCCCCTGCGGGGCGTGCCCTACCCAACCTTTTAATGCAGTCAGTATTTTAAAATCAAAGTCAAAACCGCATTGATTTTGACTTTGACGTTGACTTTAACATTCTGACCGCATAAGTCGTTGGTTAGGGCTGGCCGCGAAGCGGCCGGGTGCCCTTCTTATTATTATCTTTTGACTTTGTTTTTAACTTTATCCTACTAACCTTTTAATTACATCCAACACCTTCTCCGCCGCGTTACCCGCCTCCGCACGATTCATCGCGCTGATATACCCATCCCGCTTATCATAAAAATTCCGCACGTTTTCAGCCAACACCGTACCGTTTAATCCATCCTGCAGCAAGACCCCCGCGTACCCCTGCTTCTCGAACGAACGCGCGTTCAGTATCTGGTCTCCGCGGCTTGCCGCCGTCCCGAGCGGTATTAGCAGCGCGGGACGGCGAAGCGCCAAAAGCTCAAAGAGCGCCGTGGCGCCCGCTCTTGATATTACCATATCGGCCATCGCGAAAATATCCGGCAGTTCCTCGCCCACGTACTCGAACTGGCAGTAACCCTTGCGGCTCCCCGGCGCTTTGCCGCCCTTGCCGCAGATGTGGCAGACGTTGAAATCGTCAAGCAGTTTGTCAAGTGCGCCCCTGACCGCCTCGTTTACCGCCTGCGCCCCCAAACTCCCGCCTATTACCATTATAACCGGCTTGCCCTCATCGAACCCGCATAGCTCACGCCCCCGCCGCGCGTCGCCGCGCAACAATTCATCGCGTACCGGAAGCCCCGTCGCTTCGCGTTTGGCGGACGGCAGGCACGTTTCCGTTTCGGGGAAGCTGAAGCATATTTTTTTCGCGAACGGCATAGACAGTTTGTTCGCAAGGCCGGGGGTGATGTCCGACTCGTGAATTATTACCGGTACGCCGGCCAGCCACGCGGCCCAGACTACCGGGCAGGAGACAAAGCCGCCCTTGCTGAAGACGATAGACGGGCGCAGTTTTACCATCAATATTAACGATTGGAAAAAACCGAGCGCGATTTTGAAGACGTCAGTGAAATTCTTGAGGTCGAAGTAGCGGCGCAGTTTGCCCGCGCTGATACAGTGGTACGTAACGCCGGTTTTCGAGACGAGTTCCCGCTCCATTCCATTGCGCGTACCGGCGTAATGGATGTCGAAACCCATACTTTTGAGGCCCGGGAGCAGGGCCATGTTCGGGGTTACGTGGCCGGCCGTGCCGCCGCCTGTCAGTAAAATTTTTTTCATTTTTTATATTCGCAAAATAAACATGTTACGGATAATTTTTTATAATTTTCTGAACACGATACTCGCGTTTTGGCCTCCGAAACCGAAACTGTTCGTCATCGCGGCGGACAGCTGTTTTTTTACCGGTTTGCCAAGCGTCAGGTCTACTCGAATATCTAAATTTGGGTCGACGTTGACGGTGTTTATTGTCGGCGGTATGATTCCGTTGTGTATCGACAATACCGTGATTGCCGCCTCAAGCGCACCCGTACCTCCGAGCAGGTGGCCGGTCATCGACTTTGTCCCGCTTACGTGCAGGCGGCTTAACGAGTTTTTGAATAGCCTTTGTACCGCGGCGATTTCCGGCCCGTCGCCCGCCGGCGTCGACGTCGCGTGCAGGTTTATGTAGCCTATCTCTTCTGGGGCCGCCCCGCTGTCATCGAGCGCCAGCGCCATCGCTTTCTCTACCGACACGCCGTCGGGGTGCGGGAGCGTCGCGTGGTAGGCGTCGGCGGTCATGCCGCCTCCGGCAAGTTCGGCGTATACGCGTGCGCCTCTTGACTCAGCGTGTTCCAACGACTCTACCACCAGAGCCGCCGCGCCCTCTCCCAACACGAAGCCGTCCCTGTCCCTGTCGAATGGGCGCGACGCCGCGGCCGGGTCGTCGTTGCGCTCCGACAGCGCCCGCAACGCGCCGAACCCGCCTATGCCGGTAACGTTTATCGGGGCCTCCGAACCGCCGGCAATTACCACGTCGGCCTTGCCGAGCCTTATGAGGTGGAGCGCGTCTATAAGCGCGTGGGACGACGAGGCGCACGCCGAGACCATCCCGTAGTTCGCGCCGCGGAAATCATACTTTTGAGCTATGACGCCCGCCGCGATGTTGCCTATCATCTTTGGAACCATGAACGGCGAGAACCGCGCCTTCCCGCTTTGGGCGTACTTGACAAGCTCTTCCTGAAGCGTGTTGATGCCGCCTATCCCCGAAGCGAATATCACAGCGCGGCGGAACGGGTCGCCGCCGGAACCGTCCAAAGCCGCCAAGCCAGCGTCGCCGTAAGCCTGCGCGGCGGCGGCGGCGGCGAACTGCGTATACAAATCCATGCCCCGCGCCTCTTTGTGGTCGAAGTACGCGGCGGGGTCAAAGCCCTTCACCTCGCAGGCGAAGCGCGTCTTGAACTGCGAGCAGTCGAAGCGCGTAATCGGCGCGGCGGCGCTTTTCCCCGACAGAAGCGCGTCCCACGATTCCTGCGTCGTGCCGCCTGCCGGCGATACGACGCCCAAGCCGGTCACCACGGCCCTTTTTGATTTTTCCATTGCCTCACGTACCTTTATTTATTTATATATCTCCATTAACGATTAAAAAATAATTACGGAAACGTTAAAATCAAAGGTTTATCTTTTGATTTTATTTGACTTTGATATTATACTGTATTATATTATAGATATTTTTAATTGATTAATTGACTATTGACAAAAATAAAAGAGTGTGATATATGGAAGAAAATTTGCAGGGATACGACCAGGACCCGCGCGAACAGCAGATTTATATCGGCCAGAAGCTGGAGATTATCGGGCAGCTTGCCGGTGGGATTTCCCACAATTTCAACAATCAGCTTACCGGCATCATGGGGTTCGCCAACCTTATCCGCATGAGGGCCGCGGACGACAACATCAAGCGGTTCGCCGAGGAGATTTTGAATATCTGCAAGGGCGCGGGCGACATGGTCAGGGAGCTGCTCACGTTCGCGCGGAACAAGCCTGTCAGCGCGGCGCATATCAGCGTGCACAGCGTCATCAAGAGAATTACCGAGCTGCTCTCCAGCGGCATCGATAAAAGGATTGAGGTGAAGAGCGATTTCAAGGCGGAGCACGACCTCGTTACGGCCGACGCGGTTCAGCTCCAGAGCGCGTTTCTGAATCTGGCGCTGAACTCCTGCGACGCCATGCCCAAGGGCGGGGCCATAACGTTTTCTACCGAATATATGGGCAGCGAGTTCGGCAGCGGCATTATCAAGATAGTGGTCTCGGACACGGGGAGCGGCCTAAGCGCGGAAGCCAAGGCCCACCTCTTCGAACCGTTCTGCACGACCAAGGCGCAGGGCCACGCGGGGCTGGGGCTCGCCGCCGTCTACCGGTTCGTCAAGGCCATGAACGGAGCGATAGACGTAAACAGCGCCGAGGGCAAGGGGACGGAGGTCACCATCCTGCTCCCGCTCCTTGACACTGACAGCGGCGCGGCGGACAGCGGCGCCAAGGATACCGGCGCGGCCGCCGCAAAAAAAGACGCCGCCAATGCCGATAACGCAAATAACCCTGACGGGCGGAAATCAAACGGCACGATTCTTTTGGTCGACGACGACAACGGCGTCCGCGAGAGCTTATCCGCGTATCTGAAAAGCATAGGCTACAGCGTCATTACCGCCTTCGACGGCCTCGACGCCGTGGAGAAATACAGCTCGGCGTGGGCCTCCATAAATTTGGTAATCATAGACATGGTGATGCCGCGTTTAGACGGCAAGGAGGCGTTCATCAGAATGAAAGAGGTTAATCCGAAGGTCAAAGCGGTGGGCATAACCGGCTACACGACCCACACCGGCGAAGAATTGATAACNGTCGGNATGAANCGGCTGCTCACCAAACCGTTCGCGTTNGACGAGTTGTCAAACGTGGTGGCGGAATATATATAATCATTCCACTTGAAAACTATGATGGAGGGCACCCCGCCCCTGCGGGGCGTGCCCTACCCAACCTTATAAATGCGGTCAGTATTTTAAAATCAAAGTCAAAGTCAAAGGCACTGCGGTTTTGACTTTTAACATTTTGACCGCATTAAAAGGTTGGGTAGGGTACGCCCCGCAGGGGCGGGGTACCCTCCATATTATTATTTGACTTTTAAAGTTACTTGTAAGTCGTTTTCGACTCGATTACCTTGACTTCCGAGATGAAGTCGCTTATGTCCTTAAATTTCCTGTATACGGACGCGAACCTTATGTAGGCGACTTCGTCCAAAGCGTACAGTTCGGCCATTACCATTCTCCCTACCTCCGAACTGGGAAATTCGGTTCTGCCTATCTTTTCCATGGTATTTTCGATTTTGTCTACTAAACTCTCTATTTTTTTTATGCTTATCGGGCGTTTTTTGCAGGCCACTATAAACCCCTCCATCAATTTTTGGCGGTCGTAGGGTTCGCGGCGCTGGTCGTTTTTTATGATTATCAAAGAGACGTTCTCGATGTATTCATAAGTAGTGAAACGGTGGCCGCAGTCCAAGCACTCGCGGCGGCGGCGCACGGCCCGGCCCTCTTTGCTTGTACGCGAATCTACTACCCTGTCTTCTTCGTGACCACAAAACGGACAACGCATTTGTTATGTTACCTCCCAAAAAAGGTTTATCAAAAATCGGCTTTCAGCGTCAACGCCGCGCCGCTCATGTCAGGAGGCAAAGACGTCTCGAACCGCACCCCGCCCGACAAGCTCTTCTTCCGAAACACCCTCAAGTCAACGACCGATACCAAACGGTTGAGCACCAACGCGCCGATAAAAAACGACGACGCGACCCTCAAATCCCGCGCCTTCTGGCGGATGCCGTTATACTCTTCCTGCTGGCTCTCGTCGGCCCAGCGCCACCACGCTTTCGGGTCAGTATACAAGCCGTCGTCGCTGCCTCTTGACAACTCTATCGCCTCGTTATACTGAGCCGCGTCCATGTACGCGCCCACGTGGCGCCAATACGCCTCGCCGGACGGAGCGCTCTCTATGCCGGCCGCCATGTGGGCGAACGACCGCGCCTCCGTCTCGCGCCCATTGGCAATGTTGTTGAACAGCACCGCCCCAAAAACAAACGCCGCGTCGAACGCTAAATATACATAAGCGCTCTTATTTTTGTCAACATAGTAGTGGCCGGAGCCGGGTACGGCAAGCGACATCAGCATCGCCGCGGCGACGCTGCGGCGGTTGTCAACCTTGACGTCAAACAAATCCACTACGTCCGTGACGATAGCGTCCTCATCCTCAACGACCACCTGCGCGGACGGCATAGAGAACGCCGCCGCGAGGAGAGCCGCAAACGACAGCACGCGCACGGCCCTCAAAACCGCCACCCCAGCGCCAAGCCCGGCGACACTTCCGAGCCGGTGTACACATACGTCTGCTCAACGGAGAGCCTGTTCCAAACGCTCTCCTGCCCCAACAGTTTGGCGTTATATGCGCGGGCCGTAAAGCCGGCGTCTATCGCGCTCGCTATGTGGTTCAACAGCAGCACATAAAACGTATAGTTCACAGCGTTATAGTATGAATTGGACTTATCCATCATAGCGTTGTACTCCGCCTGCCTGCTCGAATAGCCGAGTACCCTCTCCTCGCGCACGCTGCCGCCGACCATCCGCGTCAACCAATAAAAATACGCCGCATTGCTCGAGTCGGCAACGTTAAAGGACAAAAAATACTTGCTGCCACCCTTACCCGTAAGCGTATCTTTATCGCTGCCCGTGCCGCTAAGCGTCAGCACGTCTTTTAACGGGGGCTCGTTGTCGTCCCAACCGGGGGTAAAATATATCTCGCGGATGCTCTCGTAAAAGTACGACTCCTTATTATACGCCGCATTGTAAAAAGACGTATCGTAATACTGCGGAAATTTCTCGGTAGTGGCCCTTACGCTGTCGGCAAGCCCGCGCTTTTGGAACTCTTTCCACAGCATATCGTCATAGTCTTTCATCTTGTTAATATTGTAATGCGCATCAGCGAAATCTTTGGCTTCCTCATACTTCGCTTTCCCCATCACGTTGAAATACACCGCGACCCCAATCGTGGCAAGCTCCACAGCGCCGAACGCTCCGGCCTTGATGTAACTGCGCGAGTACGCCTGCCCAAGCCCGGGAACTAATAGAGATAACAACATCGCTATACGGGGAGAACGGTATTCTTTCAGGTTATGCGCGAAATTTATCGACCGCCCGTCCTCTATCACCACGGGGCCGAGGTTTGCGGTGTCGGCTTTTGCCGCCGTTTTCGGCGAGGAATGCCTGCCGCCCCGCCGCCCATGAACGGCCTGCGCAACGCTGTCCGGCGCGGGCGTTTTTTCATCCCCCACCAATTCACTCGATTTTACCGCCGACGTATCGGCGGACGCAGAATCCACGACAACTGGCGTGATATGTTTCTCCTCCTCTACAAGAAGGTCTTCCTCATCGTCGCCGCCGAGAAGGGCGTCCAAATCAAGCTCTTTTTTTACCGGCGTTTTTTTGTGCGCGGCGGAACTGTCTGCGGCATTCCTTTTATCGGTGGCGGCATCTTTATGAACGGCGGAATCTTTGACCGTATTTTTATCAACCGCAGACGCGTCGCCCTCGACAACGTCCTCGTCGACCGACTCTACCACGACGCCCTTATTGGCCTTAACCCCTTGCGCCATCGCGGGGGCAAACACAACGGCAACAACCATGAACAAACAAACGACCATAAGCGCACGGTAATTCATAATATATATCCGTTCCTCTGTCATTTGTTTATCGACGGCAAACCGCCCTACAACCCCAACACGTCTTTCATAGTATACAGCCCGGGCTTCTTACAGGATAGCCACTTGGCCGCCGCCGCCGCGCCCTGCGCGAAGACGCCTCGGTTGTGCGCCATATGGCGCAGTTCCACACGCTCGCCCATACCCGCGAACAATACCGTATGGTCGCCGACAATATCGCCGCCCCTGACCGCGTGCATACCGATTTCCCCAATCGGGCGCGTGCCGGACGCCATCCCGACGCGCCCGTTTACGACCGCCTCGTCGTACGTCCGCCCAATCGCCGCCGCCGCGCGCTCGCCCAGCGTTCGGGCAGTGCCGCTCGGCGAATCTTTTTTAAACCTGTGGTGCGCCTCGATAATCTCTATGTCGAACGCGCCGCCGAGTTTCTGCGCCACGAGTTCGGTCAGCGAAAACAACAGGTTCACCCCCAAACTCATATTAGAACTCACCAGCGCCGGAACCGTTACGGAAACTTTTTTCGCAAGCTCGTAATCGTCGTCTCC
>JGI24698J34947_10000033_pt1 | contig 37899 bp, 34 predicted proteins | sample TergutMp193P3_FD_34947 | JGI IMG/M metagenome (IMG submission 34947) | reverse complement strand
CATGAATTAATAGCTTTTTCCAATTCCCGGGGCGGGACAATTATTTTTGGGGTGAATGACAAAACAGGCGAATTAAACGGGTTGTCTTTCGGGGAAATACAGCAGATAAATCAGCAGATTGTAAATATCGCGTCACAGAAAGTGTACCCCCCTGTCTATTTGACAACAGAAACTGTGACAGTGAATGACGACCGGCTTCTTGTCGTAAATGTTGATGAGGGCATATCAAAACCATATAAAGATTCCAACGGAACCATTTTTGTTAAAAATGGATCTGATAAACGGAAAGTAACTTCAAATGATGAAATCGCCCGTCTACTGGGAAGCAAAAACCTGTTCGCCGATGAGACGGAAATATTCGACACAGGCATAAAAAATGTTGATAAATGGCTTTTTTCCGAGTATTTCAAAAAAGAATTTGGAATGAGTCATGAAGAAAAAGGTCTGACACTGGAAGAAGCGCTCGTCGCGAAGAAAGTTATGCGTAACAATCATTTAACCCTTGCCGGTCTTTTGTTTTTTGGAAACGAACCGCAAACTTTTCGTCCAGCCTTTACAATAAAGGCCGCAATGATTATCGGGAACGACATCGGCGGATATAATTACCGGAGCAAGCCGGAAGATTTAACCGGGCCTATTCCAGAATTGTTTAAGCAGGGTATGATGTACCTGAAAAGCTGTATTAAATACCCGCAAAACGGTCAGGGATTTAATTCGCACGGCATACCGGAAGTTTCTATTATCGCAATGGAAGAAATTTTGCAGAACGCGCTTGTTCACCGTGATTATTTCAAAAACGCTCCGGTACGCCTGCTTGTTTTTGACAACAGAATTGAAATAATCAGTCCCGGAAAATTGCCCAACAGCCTGACGGTAGAGGATGTAAAGTACGGTAATCCTGTTATTCGGAACAATCAAATAGTCCTGTTTGCCAGCCGAACCCTTCCCTATAGCGGGTTAGGTTCAGGCTTGCGCCGTGCGTTTACCGAGCAGCCGGACATGGAACTGGAAAACGATGTTGATGGCGAGCAGTTTATTGTGCGCTTTCCGCGTAAAGTATAACTGGTTAAAAATGCGTGGTGATTGAAGATGGGATAATTACGCGATGAAAACGGTAATTCTTGCCGGCGGGCTTGGAACCCGCCTATCGGAAGAAACAGATTTAATCCCAAAGCCAATGGTGGAAATAGGCGGGCGGCCCATACTTTGGCANATAATGAAAAATTACTCTTACTGGGGGGTTAATGATTTTGTTATTCTCACAGGCTATAAGTCGCATGTCATTAAGGAATACTTTATTAATTATTATACCCGGTATTCGGATATTACAGTGGACATGGCCCGTAACGCGTTTGAAATACACAAGCACCGTACAGAGCCATGGAAAGTAACCATACTCTACACCGGACCTGATACCCAGACCGGCGGCAGGCTTTTGAAGGCAAAGGATTTTTTGGGCAATGAGAGGTTCATGCTTACCTATGGCGACGGAGTAAGCGACGTAAACATTCCGGAACTTATCCGCTGTCACGAAAAATCCGGAAAATTGGTTTCGCTAACCTCCGTCCAGATAGCCGGGCGTTTTGGATCGCTTGAGATAAACGCCGGCGGCACAGTGGAAGCATTTAATGAAAAGCCCGCCGGCGACGGAACATGGATTAACGGCGGATTTTTTGTGATGGAACCGGGGGTGTTTGATTACCTGACCGAAGGGGACGCGACGATACTGGAAAGACAGCCCCTGGAACGCCTGACCGGGGCAGGACAGCTTAACGCCTATAAACACTACGGGTTTTGGCGGTGTATGGATAACATGCGGGATAAAAACGAGTTAACCGATATCTGGATGAAAGGAAAAGCGCCATGGGCGCTCTGGTTGAAGTAACGCCTGATTTTTATAGAAATAAAAGGATCTTTTTAACCGGGCATACAGGTTTTAAAGGGACATGGTTGTGCCGCGTTCTTTTACAGGCGGGAGCCGAAGTAACCGGATACGCCCTTGAGCCGCCTACAACGCCGTCGCTTTTTGTTCAGACCAAAACCGAAAGGGATATACATTCCATAATTGGTGATGTGAGAAATTGTGACGTTCTTGTCAAGGCGATTGGTGATGCGAAACCTGACATTGTGTTTCATCTTGCCGCACAGCCTCTTGTGAGGCGTTCTTACCTTGAACCGGCTCTTACATACGAGACAAACGTTATGGGGACCGTGAATGTTCTTGAAGCGGTGCAAGCCGCCCCATCGGTAAAATCATTTGTGAATGTCACCACCGATAAAGTATATGAAAATAAGGAATGGCACTGGGGCTACCGGGAAAACGAAAACCTCTGCGGGCTTGATCCGTATTCCAACAGCAAGTCGTGCAGCGAGCTGGTAACATACAGTTACCGCAATTCTTTTTTTTGTGATAAAGATGCCCCCGCAATTTCCACAGCCCGTTCAGGTAACGTGATAGGCGGCGGCGACTATTCCGATGACCGGATAATTCCCGATTGCGTACGGGCCGCTGTAACAGGAAAAGACATTGTTGTGCGTAATCCCGGTTCTACCCGCCCTTATCAGCATGTACTTGACTGCCTTTCCGGTTATCTCCTGCTCGCGGAAAAACAATATCTTGATAAAAAGCTTGAAGGAAATTATAACTTCGGGCCTGATGATGAAAGCTGTGTCAGTACCGGGGCCCTGGCCCAATTGTTTTGCGAGGCATGGGGCGGTGATATTTGCTGGACAATGCAGGAAGACCCTGGTCCACACGAGGCGAATTTCCTGAAACTTGACTGCTCGAAGGCGAAAGCCGTGCTGGGCTGGAAACCCCGCTGGGATATAAAGGCTGCGGTGGAAAAAACAGTGGAGTTTGCGAAAGCCGATACCGATGATGGACGAGCGGCGATTATTGGAAGTCAAATTGAATCATATTTTGATGTGATGTGAATAATAAAGCGATGAAAAGACGTTTACCAATAGGCATACAGGATTTTATCAGCATTCGCGAGGAAGGTTTTTGTTATGTTGACAAAACCGCCCTTGTTTATCAACTGATAACCGGTTCAGGGAGGGCCTTCTTCCTGTCCCGCCCGCGTCGTTTCGGAAAATCCCTGTTGTGTTCAACCCTGGCCGCTGTTTTTGAAGGCAGAAGGGAACTATTCGGCGCAATCGCGGGACACCCCGCGCTTGCCATCAGTTCCCTTGAATGGGAGTGGAAAAAATATCCTGTTATCAGATTGGATTTGAATCCGGGTAATTATTCCAATGGAATTACTGTATTGCATGCCAATTTAAATAGAGATTTGGAATTTTGTGCCCGAAAATATGAAATTCCATTTACCGGTGAAACTATTGACGATAAGTTTACCCGTTTAATACACACATTACATGAATGTTGCGGACAGCGGGTTGTTGTCATTATAGATGAATATGACAAACCATTGCTCAGTACCATTAACGACAATGAACTGCACATTGCCATGCGGGACGAGCTCAAAGGCTTTTACGGTGTATTAAAATCTTCCGACAAGGATTTGCAGTTCGTATTTTTAACCGGGGTCACCAAATTTTCGCACATAAGCATATTTTCCGATTTGAACCACCTTATCGATCTGACCCTTGATCCACGTTACGCCGATATTTGCGGCATTACCCAGGAGGAAATAGAGCAAAACTTTGAGCCGGAAATAGCGGCTGTCATGGAAGTTTCAGGTGATAGTCATGAGCAATATTTTGATAAAATGCGCCGTTTTTACAACGGTTACCGTTTTTCCCGAAGACTGCTCTCTGTATACAATCCATTCGGCTTGCTCAATCATTTTGACAAAAGCGGGGATTTCCTGCCCTACTGGTATGAAACCGGTACACCCACCTTCCTGGTCAATCTGATCATCAAACAAAAGATAAATATTGTCGATTTGACCAATCTACGGGTTGAGTATGAGGATTTCCACAAGTACGACATAGAAACGATGAGGGCCGAGCCGCTTCTATACCAGAGCGGATATTTGACCATTAGTGATTATATTGAGGAACAGAATCAGTTTGTCCTTGACTATCCAAACGATGAAGTACGGTCCTGTTTCGCGAAGTCTTTGCTGGATCAGTACTTGCAGCCTTCCTATGAAGCCTCCCGCGGGTTAAGCACAAAACTTCCCGCGGCCCTGTTTAAAGGCGATATTGATGAAGCGATGAACGCGCTGAAATCGTTTCTTGCTTCAATACCGTATGATATAATCAAACAGAGCGAAAACTATTACGAGACCGCGATACATCTGGTATTTTCCATGCTGGGGCTTAACTGCCGGTCTGAAGTAAGGATAGCGTCCGGGCGGATAGACACGCTGGTGGAGACGAAGAGTTTTGTGTACTGTTTTGAGTTCAAGCTGAATGGGACCGCCAAAGAAGCCCTGGCCCAGATAGACACCAGGGAATACCTTCTGCCCTGGATAGGGAGTGGTAAGAAACTGTTTAAGGCAGGCGTGGAGTTTGATTACGAAAAACGTAATATTGGCGAATGGCGGGGTGCTAGCGGTTAAACATAATGTTTGAATCAATGACCAAAGACCAGGCCGCCCGGCATATTCTTGAAAATGTGAAAGAATACTATAGGACTTTTATGCAAAAGCCGCCATATAAAAAAGAAGATCGTATTAGCTATGCCTCACGAGTTTTTGACGAAAATGAAATGGTCAACCTTGTTGACAGCGCCCTTGAGTTCTGGCTTACTTCGGGACGTTATACAGATCGTTTTGAAAAGCAGCTTGCCGGCTATCTTCAGGTTCCTTTCTGCTCGCTGGTTAATTCCGGTTCATCGGCTAACCTTATTGCCTTTATGGCTCTTACTTCTCCGCTATTGGGAGAGCGGGCAGTCAGGCGCGGGGACGAGGTGATCACTGTTGCCGCATCCTTTCCGACAACCGTTACCCCAGTTCTGCAATTCGGCGCTGTACCGGTATTTATTGACGTTACCATCCCTCAGTATAACATTGATGTTTCATTGTTGGAAAAAGCCCTTTCACCCAGGACAAAAGCGGTGATGCTTGCGCATACTTTGGGAAACCCATTTGATTTACAAACGGTAAAGTCCTTTTGTTCCGCCCATAACCTGTGGCTGATTGAAGACAACTGTGACGCGCTCGGTTCAACCTATACAATTAACGGCGTTAAAAAGTTTACCGGAACAATAGGCGACATCGGAACTTCCAGTTTCTACCCGCCTCATCACATGACAATGGGAGAAGGCGGCGCTGTTTATACATCAGACCCGCTGCTTCACAAAATTATCTATTCTATGCGTGATTGGGGCAGGGACTGCACCTGCCCTCCGGGAAAAGATAACTTTTGCGGGCATCGTTTTGAAAAGCAGTTTGGCGTTCTGCCTTTGGGATATGACCACAAATACGTATACAGCCATCTTGGGTACAACCTGAAAGCTACCGATTTGCAAGCCGCCATTGGCTGCGCCCAATTGGATAAGCTACCATCGTTTATTGATAAGCGTAAGTCTAACTGGCAACTATTGCGCGAAGGCTTGAATGATTTACACGACAAACTAATATTGCCGGAAGCGGCTCCCCATTCAGACCCAAGCTGGTTTGGTTTTTTAATTACTTGCAAAGACCGAGTATACCGTAACAAGACTGTTCAATATATCGAAAGCAAAAACATTCAGACACGAATGCTCTTTGCGGGAAACCTTGTTAAACATCCATGTTTTGACGAGATGCGGAAAACTGGCAAAGGTTATCGTGTGGTCGGATCTCTGGAAAAAACAGACAGGATTATGAATGATTCTTTTTGGATTGGCGTATATCCGGGTATGAACGATGAGATGATTAATAAGATGATTGACGCGATTCGGGAAGCGATATAAATTAACAATTAGAGAAATCCGATGATTAGTTATTCAACGACATCTATTGAAGATTTGTTACTGTTATCAAATGAGATATTTGTGGACGAGAGGGGAAAATTTAAGAAATTATTGTCCAAAGATGATTTTGATGTTTTATCATTGGAGTGTAATTTCGTTGAACTATATTATTCCATAAGCAAGAAAGATGTTATCCGGGGAATGCATTTTCAACTGCCACCCATGGATCATGAAAAATTGGTTTATGTTATTAACGGAAAAATTCTTGACGTATGCCTTGATTTACGAACTTCATCAGGAACATTTGGCAAATATTTCTCCTGTGTGCTTTCTGGTGATGATGATAAGTACCTTTATATTCCCAAAGGATTAGCGCATGGTTTTGCCGCTCTTGAAGATAATGCAATCGTTCATTACGCTCAAACTACCGGATATTCCAAAGCGCACGATTCAGGTATCAGATATGATTCCTTCGGTTTTGATTGGAATATTGAAAACCCAATTGTTTCTGACAGGGATAAATCGTTTCCACGGTTAATCAATTTTTCTACGGTGTTTTAACTTATGAGAGTACTTGTAACTGGCGCAACTGGATTTATTGGACGCTATGTCGTTGAAAAATTGCTTGCTCTTGGCTGTGACGTAATCGCGACAGCGGCAAATAACCCGGATGAAGCTAAAAATGTACTTCCCTGCTTTTCTGATATAAACTACATATCCAAAAACCTTAATAACAAAGAAGACAATTATTTTTCATTTTTCAAAAATCCCGAAGCGCTTATTCATTTAAGCTGGGAAGGTCTGCCAAATTACAAAGAACTTTTTCATATTGAAAGGAATCTCCCTTCAAATTATTGCTTTATAAAGAATATGGTTGAACATGGACTTAACGACATTACAATTACAGGCACTTGTTTTGAGTATGGGCTACAGGACGGATGTCTTCATGAAGATATGGAAGCAAAACCGGTTACAAATTATGGATTGTCAAAGGATTGTCTACGGAAATTCGTACATTCACTGCAAAATGAACACAGGTTTTCCTTTAAATGGCTGCGTCTTTTTTATCCTTTTGGTCCAGGACAGGGAGCAAAATCCCTTTACAGCCAGATGATGAATGTTATTACAACGAAAAGCAAGGAATTCAATATGTCGCCTGGTGAACAATTAAGAGATTATCTTCCTGTAGAGAAAATGGCGGGATATATTGTAACGGCGGCTCTTCAGAATAACATTGGAGGAATCATAAACTGCTGCGGCGGAAAGCCGGTGTCCGTCAGAAGCTTTGTTGAGAATTTCTTTAAACAGCAAAATTATCCAATCAAGCTTAACCTTGGGTATTATCCGTATCCTGATTTTGAGCCTTTGGCTTTTTGGGGAGATACGGGGAAGTTGGGGAAAATTGTTGGGAGATTAAGAAGTAATGAATAATATTGTATTTTTAGTGGTACCTACTAATGTATCTGTAAACTTTATTAATGAGAATCAATTCAACGGCATCCCGCTATCTTTAATTTATTTAGCTGGATCTATCAAGAACATTTGTGATAAAGTAGAGTTTTTTGATTTCAATGTGAGACGTAATTCCTTAGAACTTTTTGAAGAGAAGCTAAATGAGTTGATGCCCTTTTGCGTTGGTATAAATTGTCTCTTTTCTGGATTATTCAAGGAAGTATTGGCAATAAGCGAATTTGTAAAAAAAGTATTGCCGCAATCAAAGGTTGTGATAGGTGGGATGCACCCTACAATTTTTGCACAAGAAATAATGGAAAACTGTAAATGCATTGATGCTGTTGTACTGGGTGAAGGCGAAATTGCATTTCCGTTGTTACTAAAAGAATATTTAGAAAATCAGAATATCATAAACATAAACAACCTTGATAGTGTTGTTATACGTGGAGGAGGGGAGGTAATCAAAATACCCAAAACGAATTACATTGAGAATTTGGATTCATTAAAACCTGATTATGAACTATTATGTTTAAAAGATTACGAAAAAAATACGGAAAAATGGTTTGATCCGAATAATATAAAAATAAGCGCCGTTCAGATGCCTATTTTAACTAGCAGAAGCTGTCCCAATAGCTGCAATTTTTGTTCTATGCGTTTTGTAATGGGAGACAAAATCCGCTTTAGAACCGCCGAGAATGTCTTTGCGGAAATTAAAATGCTGTATGAGAATTATGGAATAAATTACTTCAAAATAATAGACGACAATTTCTCCTATAATAAAAAAAGGACACTGGAAATATGTGATATGATAGTAAAAAGTAATATAAAAATAGCAATGGAATTTCCAAATGGACTTATGGTAAAAACTTTAGATAGGGAAATTATTGATGCTCTCTGTCTATCTGGTAGTATTATTTTTTCTCTGGCCATTGAATCTGGTTCTGATTATATCAGGAATACAATTATGCGTAAGAATTGCAGCAAAAAATTGATTTTTGATGCTATTCAGAATTTGAGAAAGCATAATGTCCGTATATTTGCATTTTTTATGATCGGTTTACCGGAAGAAACTGTTGAGACAATTGATGATACTGTCAATATGATAAATAATTTGGATATTGATTATGCATTCATGTCTATAGTAAATCCATTTCCTGGAACCGCTTTATATAATCAATGTAAACGCGACAAACTATTTACGTCTATGTTTGATGAATATAAATTATGGAATAATACCTCCAAAATACATAAAAATATTAGTGTTGGGTTAGATTTTTTTCCGATAAGACCTTACAATCTATCATTGGAAGTTTTAGAAAAGAAGTATACGGAGCTTTGTACTATGATAGAACTAAAAAACAAAAATTGGGATGACCATGTCGCAAAATCCACATAGTATCCTTAACCTTAATGAATTTAATGGAATATAATAGTTCCGGACATTAACAAAATGGCTGAATATCAGATAAAAGGTGATACAAAAAGAAGTCGTCTTGAAGAAAAGATACCTTTGCAAACCCCTTTCCGTGTTATGTTAGAAGTTTCTAATGTATGCAATTTTCAATGTTTTTTTTGCGTGCATGGACAAGCAAATAACAATGGGGGGGTGATGTCTTTTAAATTAGCTCAAAAATGTATTAACGATTTATTAAGATTCAGTAATAAAATAAAAGTTCTATCTTTCTTTAATAATGGCGAACCTTTAATAAATAAAAAACTTCCAGAGATGATTCAATATGCTAAAAATATGCAAGTCGCTAATAACATAGATTTTACTACAAACGCTTCGCTAATGAACCATGAAATGGCTGATAAACTGATTAATGCAGGTGTTCAGCGTATTAATATTTCAATATATGGACTGGATGAGGAACAGTATTTTCGAACTACAAAAACTAGAATTTATTTTGAGAAGTTTCTTGAAAACCTAAAATATCTTTATGAAATACGCGGTATATGTAGAATTGCAATTAAAATCATTGATACGGCATTTACAGATGAAACCGATAAAGTGCGATTTTTTGATATCTTTTCGAATTTTTGTGATACTATTTCAGTTGAACATATTGTGCCAATGTACTATGAACTAAATGACACTACTGAAGAAACACTTAATCTTTATGGTCACAAAGCTGTAGTAAAAAATCTTTGCCCTGTTTCATTCTATACAATGTCAATAAGTATTGATGGAAAAGTATCTCCATGTTGCATTGATACACAATACGCCCTTGCTTTTGGTGATGCAAATGAGCAATCGTTATTTGATATATGGAATGGTGCGTCATTTCGTAAATTTCAAATTGAACAATTAACCAATGGACGCCATTCAATTATGCCCTGTGGGAATTGCCGCTATCCCGATCTTGTTGCCATGGATAATATTGACGCGTTTCGGGATCAAATTTTGGGAAAATTAGGCTGATCTGCTGGTAAGTCAAAACATGCAATACAGAGAATATGGTAAAACAGGTAAAAATATTTCGCTACTGGGTATGGGTGGGACACGATTTATACATGATGCTACAGATGTCAAACAATTCACGAAAAATGTTGATTTAGTATTAAAAGCTATGGATGCGGGTATTAATTATTTTGATACCGCACCGACTTACGCTTCAGGAACGAGTGAAAAAATAATGGGAGCGGCATTTTCGCAAACCCGTAACCATAATATATTTGTTTCCACGAAGTCCATGTTGAGCATGGATCCAACATCTGATGATGTCCGTAGACGGATAGAACACTCCATAAAAACCCTGTGTATAGAACGCATTGCTTTTTTTCATATGTGGAGCATACTTACTATTGAGCAATATAAAAAAATAATCGCCCCAAATGGTCCGTATGAAGGAGCTTTAAAAGCAAAAGAAGAGGGCTTAATTGAACATATTTGTTTTTCAGCGCACTGCAATGGAAATGAAACTGCGGAAATACTGGACGGTGGACTTTTTGAAGGTGTTACTCTGGGAGTAAATGTGTTGAATTACCGTCACCGTCTCGAAGGCTTAAGAAAGGCACGGGATTTAAGCCTTGGCGTCGCCGTGATGAATCCGCTGGCCGGAGGCCTACTTCCGCAAAATCCTGATTATTTCAGATTTTTATCTCAGGGTGAATTGTCAATCGTTGACTCTGCAATTCAATTTTTGGTTTCTTTTAAGGAAATTTCCACAATATTAATAGGAATTGGCTGTGAAAGAGATTTAAATGAGGCTGTGGTCGCTCTTGATAAACAGCCAGAGGAAAGATTCTTCAAGAAGATTGAAGCCGAATTTTCCGGTACTGTTGATTCTTTGTGTACAACCTGCGGTTACTGTCGTGACTGTCCAGCCAATTTGCCGGTTGACAGGCTGATGGGAACATACAATGAATTTATTCTTTCAGGAAGTAATATATCAAGTTTCCATGAACGTATGCGAGAATGGTGGGGTATTTATCCATTTGAGCTTTTCCCATGTAAGGAATGTGGCCTTTGTGAAAAAAAATGTACTCAGCATCTACCTATTATTGAACGCATACAAAAAATAAATGAAATCAATAGAATAGAATTCCAAAAATGGAAGGATATTGCCGGGCGTATTTTTTCCGATAAAAATAAAAAAATCGGTATATATGGGTTATCTTTTGATGCTGAATATTTACTCAAATTCCGTAATCTATGGTATGAAAATGTAGACTTGGATTTTTTCGACTCTAATCCGGTAAAATGGGGCAAACGTGTGCTGGATTCTGATTTTTATATCAAGCCACCGGCTGAATTACTGTCAAGCGGCGTTGAATGTATCGTCATTGCCGCCAGAAAATACGCCGGGGAAATAATGGTCTTTTTGAAAGACTATGTTTCTGATAATATGCAGATACTTACGATTGAATAGAATGAATAAAATTATAGAAGAAAAGTATAAATCACACCTATTAAAAGACAATAGGACGCGTCTGGAAGAGGTAATACCACTTGCCGCGCCATTTACAGTACTTGTTGAAGTGTCACGTCTTTGTAATCTGCGTTGTTCTTTTTGTCCCCAAAGCGATCATAACAAGTTTACGCTATTTAAAGACAATTTACTGTCTATGTCATGTTTTAAAAAAATCATTGCACAAATGAAAGAATTTCCCCGAAAAATAAAAAAATTATATATGCATGGTACAGGAGAATCTCTGCTAAATCCGCTGTTGCCTAATATGATACAATTACTAAAAGCGGAAAATATTGTCGAATCTATTGACATGACAAGCAATGGGACACTGCTTTCACCAGAAATAAGTCAAAAACTTTTGGATGCCGGCCTGGATCACCTGCATATTTCAGTCGAAGCCTTATCCGCACAAGGGTATCAGGATATAGCCGGTGCCAATAACTTTGATTTTGAAAAATTTATTGAGCATATTCGATTTTTCAATGAAATCAAGAATAACTGCCGTTTAACAATCAAAATAGCGAATTTAAGCGTAAAAACTGATACTGCCAGAGAAAAGTTTCTTGAGATATTTTCTTCATTGTGTGATGAGATATTCATTGAGAAGATCTATCCAATTTGGCCAGATTTTGAACTGCCTTATGCGTACCAGGCAAATGAAGAAGGGCAATACGGTCAGCCAGTTTCCGAAAAAAAAGTTTGCCCGCAAATATTTACGGTTTTGGCAATAAAATGTGACGGCAATATTTCCCCATGCAGCGTGGATTGGAACAATCAAGTTTGTTTAGGCAGCATTTACGCTAACACTTTATTGGAAGTATGGAACGGTGATGCGTTGAAAACTTTACGGTTTAAGCACTTAGAACACGGAAGGAATACCGTCAGTACCTGTGCAAGATGCGGATTACCAAAATATTCATGCATTGATAACATCGATTCGTTTTGCGATAAAATAATCGATAACTTACAATCGCAGGAGAGGATAGTTAAATGACTGGTTATAAATCCGAACTGGATATGATTTTAGAAAAACGCATGACTTCCACTTCGCCGGACATTGCAAGCGTCTTTGAAAAATTAAACGGAAAGCATGTTGTCTTATATGGAGCCGGTGCTTTTGGCATGGAAAATGGCGCACTTTTCAAGAAACACGGCGTTGTTCCTTATGCCTTTTTGGATAAAAATGCTCAAAAAGGTGCCGAAAAAATGGGGATTCCCATTTTTCACCCAGATGACAAATCTTTGACAGAATCTTTCCGTAAAAGTTGCCGTGTATATATATCTATTACCGTTGGGAAAAAAACAATGGCAGCGATTAAAAAATATTTGACAAACTTTGGGTATTTAAATTGTGATGAAGTTCAAAAAATTACAGCAAGACAGGTTAAATACGATGGCATTAAAGAGGAAAATCCTGACACTGAATATTTAAAAAACGAAAAAGAAAAAATTTATAACGCTTTGGAATTAATGAAAGATGAAGAAAGTCGTGCGACATATATTTCCAATATCCGTGCCCATTTTCTACGGGATTATGAACATTGTTACGAAACTGATTTTCCCGTTCAATATTTTGATGCCGGTGTCCCATATTCAAGGGGCTTTTCTCGTTTTGTTGATTGCGGTGCTTATACAGGCGATAGCCTTGAAAATGTGTTGAAATTTTCTAACGTTGATTTTTATGCAGGGTTTGAACCTATTGTATCGAATTTTACGATCTTGTCAAAAACAGTAGATAAACTAAAATCAAATATAAACAATGCGTTTCTTTTCCCTTGCGGCGTAGCTTCCCAAACTGGTAGTGCGAAATTTTCTGTTTCTGCCAGTTCCAGTACCATAACAGATGAAAATGACACAGATGGTGTTTTATTTCCCTTAATTCGTCTGGATGACGCCATTAAGAATGTACCGGTAACATTTTTAAAGATGGACATTGAAGGTGCCGAGCCGAGTGCTATAAAAGGTGGCGAAAATTTAATTTCAACACAAAAACCTGATTTAGCGATTTCTGTCTATCACTCTGTAAATCATTTGTGGGATATTCCCAATTTGATAAACAGTTTCAATTGTAATTACAGATTTTATCTGCGTGTACATACATCAGCCACGCTTGAAACCGTACTTTATGCTCTATAGCTGTAATGAAGGTTAGATTTTTGACAAAAGCAGAAAAATGTAAGCAAATCTTTTTGACAGCGGAATCCTGTGAACAAAGGGATATTCCCTCTATTTTCAAAGACAAACTGGGAGATATGATGGGGGGAGGGAGGGGTAATATTTTAATTTATGGAGCTAATAATGCCGGAAAGAATTTTGTAAGATTCTATCTTGAAATATTTAATAACCGGAGTGCTATAAATTGTTTTCTTGACAGAAACGCAGCCGATGGGCAAATTTGCCTGGACTATCCTGTTTATAAACCTGATGACCTGCGGTTGGACAAGGAATTTCGAAAAAATGCCTTAGTGGTTATAGCAATATTACTTGACAACTTGCAATATAATGAAGTTGTTGATTCACTAAAAAAGTTGGGATATACCAGATTCAACAATGCAATGCCTTTCTTTATTCGATCATTACATTTTTCGCTTGAAACAGATAAAGAAAATGTTATTAAAAAAGAAATTAATGATATATTATTAGCATTTGAGTACATGTCTGACAAACATAGTGAAAATGTATTTATATCTCTTTTTAGTGCTCATGCTACGGTATGTTATGATTTAAGAGAGATAACAAGTACCGGTATGATTCAATATGTTGATGTTAATGTGCCCTTTCGCCATAATTACCGTTCTTTTTTAGATTGCGGTGCGTTTACTGGCGACACATTTGAAAATCTTATTAAATGGCATAATGTTGAACAGTATTTTGGCTTTGAACCAGATGCGTTGTGTTATGCGAAATTATCACAAAATGTTGATACTTTGCGTAAAAAAACAAAACATTGTGTTTTGTTGCCTCTGGGTGTTGGTGATAAAAATGAATATTTAAGATTTTCATCCACGGGGGACGGTATTGGCAGGATAAATGATATGGGAAATGAAATTATACAAACTGTACGTCTTGATGATACATTGAAAGGTTATGATGATTTGTTCATAAAAATGGACATAGAAGGTACAGAAATCTCAGCTCTTAAAGGTGCACTTAATATCATTAATAATACTGCTCCTGATCTAGCGATCAGTGTCTATCACAAAATTTCGGATTTATGGCGTATTCCCCTTATGATTAAAGAATTTGTTCCAGAATACAAGTTTTTTTTACGAAGCCATAATGCATATTCTATAGATACGGTATTATACGCGACATTGGGAAGTTAGTTCTTGATAAAAGTGTTACATATAACCGCCCATGTCGGCGGTGGAATCGGTTCGGCTTTCATCGGGCTTGGCTCCCCTGATTTGAAGCAAACGGTAATATTATTGGAAGAACCCATAAACAAAAAGCCTATATCCCCGATGGAAGCGGAAGGTTTTCGTATTTTAATCTGCCCGGATAGTTCGCAAACCTATAAGGAAATAGAAGCAGCAGACATTGTGATGTTTAGCTGGTCGCATCATCCGGCAGTTACAAAGTTTCTGTATAGCTTCCCCGAAATTCCAGTTAGAAGCGTACTGTGGGTGCATGTCTCCGGCAATTATTTTCCTGTTGTAAATACAGAATTTTTACGCCTGTTTGATCAGGTTGTTTTTACCACGCCTTATACGCTAAGTCTGCCAGAGGTACAATCGTTAGGTTCGAATTATGCTTGTGAACATTTTGATGTTGTCTATGGCATGGGGGATTTAAAAGATTTTATGAACAGTCAGAGAGTGCCACACGATAAATTTGTTATCGGCTATGTTGGTACTCTAAATTTTTGCAAGCTTCATCCCGATTTTATAAACTTTTGTGCCGCAGTAGACATCCCTAATGTAGAGTTCGCGTTATTTGGCGATTCCCCGACAAAGGATGAATTGTTACAAGCCGCCGAAAAAAAAGGCATAGCCGGTAAATTTAAATTTCATGGTCATGTCGATAATGTTCCAGAAATGCTGGCGCGTATGGACGCTTTTGGCTATCTGCTGAACCCACAGCACTATGGCGCGACCGAAAACGCACTTCTGGAGGCGATGGTTGCCGGAGTTCCTGTTGTCGCGCTTAATCAATGTGTAGAACGGTATATCATCCAAAATGGCGTAACAGGATTGCTTGTACAGGACCCGGAAGCCTATGCCGTAGCATTGCGTTCAATTTATGAACAGCCAGATTATGCGCTCTCGCTTGCTTCCAATGCGCGGAATGAAATTAAAAAGCGTTATAATCTTGAAGACAATCGTAAACGATTGCTTACGCGTTTTCATGTTGCTTTATCTAACGATAAAAGACAACACTGCTTTAAAACTTATTTTGGAGAATCTCCTTCTGACTGGTTTCTAAGTGCGGTAGGATCCGACAAAGATTGTTTTCTGGAAAATCGTGCATATAATGCCGGACGTATCTTTCACGAATATAAAAAGGGATCGCCACAGCATTATCACAATTATTTTTCCAAAGATGAGCGCTTGACGCTTTGGGCACAGCAGCTTAAAATGAAAAGAAATATCATTTCATGAGCATCTTATGTAATTATTTTAACAAGGAGACAACAGTATGCCTATAAGATCTATTCTTCCATGGAAAGTTACTAAATGGTATTTAAGTAAAAGTAATACATTTCCCAAGAAAATTGTCAAATGGATCTATCGTGCATTGAAAAAATGCATGGTCCTTTTTACTTGTTTTAAAAAGTATGATCTTGTACAAAAAGAGCATTTCAAACATTTTGGCAGGGATTTTCCGGATAAAACTTTTTATGTGATTCGTATATTATGGGCAACAGGATTGTTACATGATTTCCTTTTTGTGGCAAATCATATAAGTTACGCGCTTTCAAAAGGGTATGTACCAGTTGTCAACATGGAAAATTATTCTTTTCATCATCGACAAAAAGAACCAATGGACATAGGAGGAGTTATTACGTCAAATGCATGGGAATATTATTTTGAACAGCCATTCGGACATTCCATAAAAGACATAAAAAACGCTAAAAAAGTTGTTCTTGGCGATATGATAAAAACTTATACCTCCAGTATGGCTATTGAGTTTGAAATCATTTATGATGAAACGGAAATTTCAAATTATTATACATTTTTCTCACAGTATTGCAGAATAAATCACAGTACCATGGAATACATTAACAAAACTAAAGAATTCCTTTTTGGCGGTAAAAAAAATATTCTTGGGGTTTCATACAGGGCAACCGGTTATATAGGCACTACTGGTCACGCTATTCCACTACCAATAGAGCAGGTGATAGAAAAAGTGTCATCAGTAATGTATGAGGAAAATTTCGATTATATATATATTTGCACTGAAGCCCAGGAGATGGTGGATGAGCTATACAAATATTTTCCAAAAGAAAAAATAATTTGTTTTGATAGAGAAAGGTTCAGGGAAGATAATTACCAATTTGCTGCTGAATCTATCTATTTTAAAAGGAGAACCTCATTTCAACTGAACCTCGATTATCTTACGGATGAATATTTATTATCACAATGTGATGGGCTAGTCGCTGCAAATAAGACATGTGGTTTGGTTTTTGCAGTATGCATTAACAACAATAAATACAGATACAAGCATATTTTTGATTTGGGCGTTTATTAATATTATAGTAAAAACTTAAATATATGTCCTATAAGATTATACTCATGGGGAGATAGCGGCATGAACATAATAAAAAGAATTCCCTGGAAATTTATCGGGTGGGTTTATAGTGATAGGGATAAAATACCCTGGAAAATTGCTAAAAAGATTTATTCTGCAATGAAAAAATGCATGACTCCATTTAATTATATTTCAAAATATGATCTTATAGAAAAAGAGCATATCAAACATTTTGGCAGGGATTTTCCGGAGAAAACCTTCTATGTAATTCGTATATCCCCCGGTGCAGGTTTATTATCAGATTTTCATGGCGTAGTGAATCACACTTATTATGCTATTTCAAAAGGGTATATACCGATTGTAAACATGGAAAGCTATTGGAACTTTCGTAGTGAGAAAAAACCAATAGAGATAGAAGGCAAAATCACGTCAAACTCATGGGAATATTTTTTTGAACAGCCCTGTGGATACTCAGTAAAAGACATAAAAAAAGCAAAGAATGTAATTCTTGGCGATATGAGAAACCAACTTATTAATAAAAATTACGATGATAATATTGCCAGTCATCCGCATTTTTATGAAGATAAAAATGCCATATCAAGATATTATGAATTTGTCTCACAATATTGTAGAATGAATCACAATACCATGCAATATATTTTTAAAACTAAAGAAATTCTTTTTAATGGTAAAAATAATGTCCTTGGGATTTCATATAGGGTAGCCGGCTTAAAAAACGCTAAAAGTCATAGTATTGGAGCATCCATGGATGAAATGATTAAAAAAGTGTCAGAAATTTTTTATAAGGAGAATTTTAATTATATTTTCCTTAGCACTGATGAACAGGAGATTGTAGATGAAATTTACAAAGTTTTTCCGGGAGAAAAAATTATAAATCCCATCAGGAGGCGGTTCAAGACAGACAATCATGAAGAATACGTAAAGGAATATACAGAACTTTATTTTAAAAAAGAATCCATATTTGAGTATGAATTAAATTATCTTACGGAAATATATCTATTATCCCAATGTGACGGTATAGTTGCTTCAAGTCAATGCAATGGCCTAATTTTTGCTATTGGGTTTAACAATAACAAGTACAGACATTCATATATATTTAATTTGGGAGTATATAGCTAAAACATGGAAAAAACATCCAAAATATACATAGCTGGTCACACCGGGCTCGTTGGCAGCGCGATAATGCGACAACTGCAAAAAGCCGTTTATGAAAAAGTTATTACCCGCACCCATGCAGAACTTGACCTGACAGACGCAAGTGCCGTAGAAAATTTCTTTGTAAAAGAGAAACCTGACTATGTTTTTTGCGCCGCCGCCAAAGTAGGCGGACTTCACGCGAATGACGCGTACATGGCGGACTTTGCCATGGAGAACTTAAAGATCACGATTAACCTCATCGACAGCGCTTATAAGAACGGGGTAAAAAAACTCTTGTACCCCGGTTCATCCTGTATTTACCCGAGGGAGTGCCCGCAGCCGGTAAAGGAAGAATACCTTTTGACCGGCCCCCTTGAACCCACCAATGAAGGTTACGCGCTGGCAAAGATAACCGGAGTAAAACTCTGTGATTACTATAAAAAACAGTATGGCGCAAATTTCATAAGCTGTATGCCCGCCAATCTCTATGGCCCGAATGATTGTTATAACGAATCAAGGAACCACGTCGTGCCCGCCCTTATCCAGCGTTTCCATCATGCAAAGATCAATAACCTGCCGTCGGTAGAAATATGGGGAACCGGTAAAGCGCGGCGGGAATTCATGTATATTGACGACGCCGCTGAAGCCTGCCTTTTCTTGATGGACAACTACGAAGGGCCGGGAATTATAAACGTAGGCAACGGGAATGACGTCTCAATAGCCGAACTGGCTCAGTTTGTTTCCGACACAGTGGGATATAACGGCAGAATCGTTTTTGATACTTCAAAACCCGACGGCATGCCGCGCCGCTGCCTTGACAGTTCCAGAATATCAAGAATGGGCTGGAATGCAAAAACGCCATTCAGGGAAGGGCTTGAGAAGGCCTACGAATGGTTCCTGGCGAATGTGTATAGGGCGGACGAATGAACACTTTTTACGAAGAAATTAAATATAACGATACTATTCTGGCAATCATCGTGCGCTCAGGTTATTCTTCAGATAATGCCTATACTTTTTTCACCAATAACAATGATACGCTTCAGCTTGCCTATATTCATCACCCTACCGGAAAAAGCGTTGACTCGCATATCCATAATGATATAAAACGGGAAGTATATAGAACCAAAGAAGTCGTATTCGTAAAAAGCGGCATACTTAAAACTGATTTTTATAATGAGGATATGGAACATATTTGCTCCCGCATATTGGAGAAAGGAGATGTTGTGTTGCTTTCGCAGGGCGGGCACGGGTTTGAGGTAGTGGAGGAAGTCGAGATGATTGTAGCAAAACAGGGGCCATACGCAGGAGAAGAAGACAAGACGAGGTTCTATCCATAAAAGTAATTGAGCGACAAGAAAACTACATGGAGGTTAGATTATGAAAGTGATTATAAAAATAATAAAGGCGTTAATCCCGAGAAGTATCAAGACTTGGATAAAGCAACAAATAACCCTCCCACATCTACGTCCAGTGAGTCCTTACCCCCCTCCCCCCAGTATTCCTCCTGAAAATATGGTACATCAATATACCCAAGGCGGAGAGATTGATATCCTGTATCGCTATTTTGATAATACAAGATTTGACGATGACAGAATAATTTTTACCATTGATAGTTATAAACAAGTTTTTAGTAAACTGAAAAGGGGGACTTTTATTTATTATGGTAAAGAAGGCAAGGCCTTATTATTAGCGCTTGATAAATATGAGATAAAGGGAAAGGATATAATAATCTGGGGATTAGCCGGATGCAACTGTGAGGCAATTGCAATTTGGAAAGGCGCGAAGAATGTATATGTTGTTGAGTATAATAAACCAGTTTGCGAATACCCGGGAATAGAGGTGTTCAATCATGAGGAGATAACGAAACGCCAGGTGCAAGCTCATTGTGCCATTTCGTATTCCACATTCGAACATGACGGGCTCGGCTCATATGGCGATCCTTTGAACCCTGACGGCGATCTCAGGGCAATGAAGGAAGCGCACAAGTTTTTATACAAAAATGGCATATTATTTTTGGGAGTTCCATTGGGAATAGATTGTGTTGTATGGAATGAAAAACACATATATGGAGAAAAACGTCTGCCACTCTTGCTAAAAGGCTGGAAACTTTTGGATTGTTTTGATGTATATCATAATAACGATGAAAATTACCCCTTCAATTTACCAAAAGGGGAATCGACACAAAACACCCTTGTCTTACAAAGAATCGAAGAAGATTTTCCAGAAGATGATTATCTTCTAAAAGTGTTACCAAATGATAATGAAATAATGAGAAATGCAAATATAGTGAATCAGATAAACAAGATGCTGTATAAATATAAACAAAACTTCTTTAGGCAGAATAATCAATGAGCTATATTCGAGTGTATCTACTATGAACAACGATAAAAAGTCAATAAAAATAAAATTTACAGATTTTCCTATGGGACATTATCCTGACATCCATTATGATTGGGATGATAATATTATCATTAGAATATTATCCCGGCATTACAATGTTGAAATTTCTGATAAACCGGAATATGTTATCTTTTCAAACTATGGTTATGGATTCCTGGATTACGATTGTATCAGGATACAGGTCATGCTGGAATATATAACTCCCGATTTTAGATTAGCTGACTATGCTATAGGGTTTCATTCGAATTTGAAATATGAAGACTGCTACTTTAATTCGTACGCTTCTTTATTTTATCCGGCACATCTACGATTACAAAAGGACAAAATACTAAATAAGCAATTTTTTGAAAAAACAGATTTAGAGAAAAAAAATAAATTTGCTATTTTCATACATCAAAACGGAGGCGGAACAGTCAGAAATGCTTTTTTTGACAAATTAAGCGAATATAAAGAGATAACAGCAGCAGGATTGTGGAAAAACAATATCGGTTATACAGTTAAGCAAGAAAATAAAAATAAATTGATAAGCGAAAGCAAATTTTATTTTTCCATGTCAAACACTGAAAACTCTCCTGACGAAAGAATAACAGAAGCTTACCAAAATAAAACGATACCAATATACTGGGGAGATAAAGAGATTGGGAAAAAATTCAATACAAAAGGATTCATCAATTGTCATGATTTTCATGATTTTGATGCAGTGTATGAAAAAATAAAAGAAATTGACAATAACGATGATTTGTACATTAGTATGATGCGGCAACCTGTCTTTGCTGAAGGTTGGTCATTTGAAAAAGCTGAAAAAGAGCTAGAAGAATATCTCATTTATATTTTTGATCAAGAATATGAGAAGGCTTTTCGGAGAAAGACCACGCCTCTCTATTTTTTAATTGTTTATGAAAAAATATGTAAATATGGAGATAAAATAGTTTGCAGGGAAACTTTTTCAGAGGTTTTCAGCGCTTTCTATTTTATGTTGAAAAGAATAGCACCTATACTTAAAAGAAAATTTATATCAATGATAATGACAATAGGAAAAAAAACAGCAACATATAAAATCTTAAGATGGATTTATAGAAGGATCATTAAAAAAGAGAAGCTACCTAGGTGAAGAAGACATGGTAATAACGCGCACCCCTTTACGGGTTAGTTTTTTTGGTGGCGGAACGGATCTTCCCGGCTGGTTTAAAACCAATGGCGGCGCCGTTTTGTCAACGACTATTAATAAATTCCTCTTTATCTCAATGCGCCGCATGCCCCCTTACTGGGAGTTTAAAAACCGGTTTGTGTATGGCTCAAAAACCGAGACGGTTAATTCATTGGAGGAAATCGACCATCCTGCAATACGGGAAGCCCTGCGTTTCATGAATATACCCTACGGGGTGGATATGCACTATAACACCGACATCCCGGCGCGCAGCGGCATGGGGTCAAGTTCCGCGTTTACCGTAGGGTTTCTGCGCGCCCTTTACGCAATGCAGGGACGGATGGTATCTGACAGGCGTATCGCAAAAGAGGCGATCCATATTGAACAGAATATGATCAAAGAAGCTGTCGGCTGTCAGGATCAGATAGCCGCGGCCTTTGGCGGATTGAACCACATTGTTTTTAATGATGATAACAACTTTGAGGTAAATCCCGTCACGATTCCCAGACAGCGCCTACAGGATCTAAACGATCACATGATTTTGGTGTATACAGGCGTTCAGCGTATCGCGTCAAGAATTGAAGAAAAAAAAATAGAGCAAATGGGAGATCACAAAGCTGAGTTACGCGCAATTCAACGGTACGTTGATGACGCACTTGAATTACTCAATGGCAATGATCCGATAGACGAATTCGGTGGACTGTTGCACGAGACATGGCTTCAGAAGCGAAAACTTTCCGAGGATGTTACAAATTACAACCTTGATGAAATTTATGAAAACTGCCGTAAAAATGGCGCGATAGGGGGGAAACTCCTCGGTACAGGCGGCGGCGGCTTCATGCTCATTTTCGTGAGGCCCGAAAAAAGGGAAGAGATGTTAAGGGCGATTCCCGGCTTCATTCCCGTGTCGTTTGTTTTTGATACCACGGGAAGTCAGGTAATCTACTATCAGGAGGAGGTGTGATAAAGAAAGCCTTTATCACCGGTATGACCGGCATGGTCGGCTCGCATCTGACTGATTACCTGATGGAAAACACGGATTGGGAAATTCACGGGCTTCTGCGGTGGCGAAGCCCCCTTGACAATATCGCCCACCATCTCTCAGAAGTAAATGAGGGCAGACGGATTTTTCTTCATTATGGCGATCTTAACGATCATGGTTCCATTCAGTGTATCGTTGATAAAGTGAGGCCCGATTTTGTGTTTCATCTGGCGGCGCAGAGTTTTCCCAAAACAAGTTTTGATTCGCCTATTGAAACGCTGAATACCAATGTTTTGGGAACCTGCCGTCTTCTTGAATGCATTTATCGTTCGGGTATTAAACCAATAATCCATGTTTGCGCCTCCTCCGAAGTATTCGGGCGCGTACCGGAAGAAAAATTGCCCATAACAGAGGATTGCACCTTTCATCCGGCTTCGCCCTACGCAATCTCAAAAGTCGGTACCGACTTGATTGGCCGCTATTATGCGGAGGCATACGGAATGACCATAATGACAACGCGGATGTTTACCCATACCGGGCCGCGTCGAGGCGATGTTTTCGCCGAGTCCACATTCGCGAAGCAAATTGCCATGATAGAAGCAGGGCTTATTCCCCCGGTTGTAAAAGCGGGAAATCTCGATTCCCTGCGGACAGTTGCCGATGTGCGCGACGCGGTACGAGCATATTATATGCTGGTAACGGTTGATCCTGTGGCAGGTGAGTATTACAATATTGGCGGTACGTATACTTGTAAGGTCGGCGATATTCTGCAGAAATTATTGTCATTTTCAACGGTCAAGGATATAAGAGTAGAGATCGACCCTGAGCGTCTGCGTCCAATCGACGCAGATTTGCAGGTGCCCGATACGTCAAAATTCAGAACGCATACCGGGTGGGAGCCGCGTATCCCCTTTGAGAAAACCATGCAAGATTTGCTTGATTACTGGCGGGAGAAGGTGAAAAAAGACGGGATGCAACTGGTGCGGTAAAGCGCTGAATATTATCTTGCCATATCTTGGTGATTTTGATATAATAATCATCAAAGAGTAAAAGAATGGGAATTATCGATCCAAATTTTCCAAAAGATTGCTGTTTAAAGCTGGCAGAAATTGCAAAAGCTGATATTTTCACTGAAACTGGTACATATTTGGGTGAAACTACAAAATGGGCAGCAACAAAATTTGATAAGGTCCATACGATTGAATTATCTGACTATTTTTATAATCAGGTCAGGGAGGAGCTTATCTCAAAGGGAAATATTACTCCGCATCTGGGAAATTCAATATATGTATTACCTGAAATACTCAAATCTTTGAATGGAAATATAGTTTTTTGGCTTGATGGTCATCACTGCGTACCAGGTACAGGTGGAGTACCTGGATCATGCCCCTTGTTAAAGGAACTGGAAATTATCCTGCAAAGAAACAATGACGATATAATTATTATAGATGATGCGCGCCTTTTGGGGGGAGTGGGAGGAGAGGAATGGCCTTCATTTTTGGAAATATTTCGAATGGTTGAAAATATCCAGGGACAAGCAAGATTCATACAAATTTGTGATGATAATTTATATATTATTCCAAATAAAAGTATATATATGGAAATTCTTTATGATTATATTTTAACACGATTAAAATTGTTATGGGAGCTTGATTATTATAAACACCATAAAAAAAGTTTAAGAAGATCATTTATCGATTTTGTGATGATGATAGGTAAAAAAACGGGGACATATAATATACTAAGACAGATTTACAGGAAAATCTTTAACAAGAAAACTATTAAAAATAATCTTGTTTTATGATGGGATTTTAGGAGTATACAAAGGAATGAATTTTTAATGAATACATTTGTTATATTGCGTTTAAATTCATGTGTTATGCGTAATCAGAATATTGAGAAATATCGCTTATATTTAAGGGCAGCAGGATATAGCGAAGTACCCAATGAATCAGAAGCGGATAATATTCTTACTTGGACATGCTCATTCCGCGAAGATGTGGCAAATAACAGTATTGCTAAAATAAATACTTTGTCACGTTTATATCCCTTAAAAAAGATCTTTATTTGTGGTTGCATGCCCGATATTTTACCAGATATATTCTTCAATGAGGGTGTAATTTTAATACCGTGGAAAAATGAGGATAAATTGTTTAAAAATTACTTTCCTCCAATATTAGCGTCAACTCAGATTAATTTACAGGATTACGATTTAATCTATTCAGAAGCACCTGTTAAAAAAATAAATCCAAACTTTCTGGATTCTTTTATTAAGCTGCATATTTCTGAAGGCTGTAATGAAAAATGTACTTATTGTACTGAACGATTGGCATTTCCTCCATACCGAAGTTTCCCTATTGATGAATTGTTAAAGGAAGTACAAAAGAAAATATCAGTCAACGATAATAAAATTATAGCAATATTTGCGGATAGCCCGGGTGAATATGGTTGCGATACAGGAAAATATAATATTATTACTTTGCTTAGTGAATTATGTAAAATTGATTCACATATAAAGATTGTTTTGCATAATATGAATCCTGTTTTTATTTTAAAATATTCAGTAGAATTTTATAAATTGATATTGAATAAAATATTTTATCATATTAATATTCCTATTCAATCCGCAAGTAACAGGGTATTACAGGTTATGGGACGTAGATATTCCAAGGATGATTTAAATAAATTATTTGATTTTCTGTCAAGCTGCGAATTTAAAAGGTATGATACCCATATAATAGCAGGATTCCCAACTGAAAGTGAGGACGAATTTAATGAAACAATTGATTTCTTAATTTCGAAACGCCCTACCTATGTGCTGGCAAGTCCTTGCATGGTACCGCCTGGAGCGCCGGCAAGTAAAATGTCCCCCAAAGTATCAGAAACTGAGAAACGCAACCGTCTTATAAAAATGGAAAAAAGACTATCTTCAATTGGAATTATAGTCAATACACCTTATAACCAGTTAGCAAAGAAAAGAATTGATGAAATTAACGAAAGGAGTACTCAATAATGAATGAAAACAAACTACGTAAAGACGGCGCTATAACAAATTTTAAAACAGATGATAATATTGAAGAGAAGCTAGAAGAACATTTCTTGCGATATAAAGTATCTCCGCTAGAAGTAAGTAAAAATTTTTCATTGTATACAAGGAGAATATTTATTAAACGTTTCTTGGCTCATTATGAGTTATTTTCGAAAACAATCAATTTGCCAGGCGATATCATTGAACTTGGTGTTTTTCGTGGCACTTCTTTAATGAATTGGGCAAATTTCCTGGAAATCAGGAATATGGGAGACCGGCAAAAACAGATATTTGGTTTTGATAATTTTACTGGTTTGACAAATCTATCAGAGAAAGATAAAAAAGAGGATATAAATGTGGAAAAGAATGAAGGCGGATTCAACAGCTCAATATTTGAGGATATGTTAAAAGACGTTATTGAAATTTATGACAATGACCGTTTCATTCCATATAAAGCGCGGGTAAAGTTAATTAAGGGAAATGTTGAGGAGACAATACCTCGTTTTGTTGAAGAAAATCCTGGTTTACGTATTTCGCTAATTCATTTTGACATTGACCTTTATCAAGCAACCAAAATTGGGCTTGAGTATTTTTATCCATTAGTGGTTAACGGAGGTGTTGTAATATTTGATGAGTATGGTATACGGCCATGGGAAGGAGAAAGTTCGGCAGTTGATGAGTATTTTAATAATAAAAATATAGTATTACAAAAATTTGATTGGTCTCCTAATCCGGGAGGATATTTTATAAAATAAGTACTTTGACTATACCTATTCAAAAAACAAGAGGAGTATTCTTATGAGATGTCTGCTTTTCAGTGGAGTAAAATTCGGTGCCTGATAATAATAAATTAACTGACAAGGCATATAAAGTCCGCGAAATGATTCTGTGCTCTGTCAAACAAAGTGGTACAGGTCATGTAGCGTCATCTTTTTCCTGTGCCGAAATTTTGTCAGCATTGTATTTTGGCGGCATTCTTCGCTATGACCCAAAAAATCCCAGGTGGCCTGACCGAGATCGTTTTCTCCTTTCAAAAGGACATGCGGCTACCGGTTTTTATTGCGTACTCGCCATGGCGGGATTTATTCCCGAAGAAACCGCATTAAATGTCGCAAGCAGTACGAGTAAGGTTGGTGTTCATCTACAGTCTGATATTCCCGGAGTAGAAGCGACCTCAGGTTCGCTTGGTCAGGGACTTGGTATTGGCTGTGGCATGGCTCTTGCCGCCCGTATGAATAGACAAAATTATTTAACATTTGTGTTGACAGGAGACGGTGAATTGAATGAGGGCAGCATTTGGGAATCCGCCCTTTTTGCGAGCCATCAACGGCTGAACAACCTTGTGTGGATTATTGACCGAAATAAAATGCAATGCTCCGATTTTACGGAAAACTGTGTTTCGCTTGAACCGCTTGACGAGAAAATTTCAGCCTTTGGCTTTAATGTTGCCCAATGTAACGGGAATGACTGCAATTCCATCATTGAAACATTGTCTGATGTCCGAAGCCGCCCCAAGGCAAAACCAGTCTGTTTAATTGCCCATACGGTGAAGGGTAAGGGTCTACCTGATGTAGAGAATGATTTATTTGCACATCATTATCTGCCAAAGATTAGCGATATAGAAAGGCTTATTAACGATCATATCCGCCCTAATTTAGTGCCTGAAAAGGAAGATGATTAAATGCTTACAATGCGTGACGCGTTCTTTTTACGTATTTTTGAGAAGGCGAAACATAATTCCGATATAGTTGTCTTAACATCCGATTTCTCGGCACCCTCATTTGACAAGTTCAGGACTGAACTCCCAGGTCAGTTTGTAAATACAGGTATATCGGAGCAAAACACATTGCTTGTCGCGACTGGACTGTCTTTGTCCGGAAAGATTGTTTTTGTTACAAGCATCGCGCCTTTCATAACAATGCGCTGTTTTGAACAAACCCGACTTTTTGCCGCTGATATGAACCTGAATATAAAGATCGTGGCTATTGGCGCCGGCTTCAGCTACAATACCGCAGGCCCAACGCACCACAGCGTTGAGGATATCGCCCTTATGCGAACACTGCCGAATATGCAGATATTCCTGCCCTGCTGTAATAGCCAGGTAGAAGCGTTTGCTGAATTCTGCTCTGAAACACCTGGCCCTGCTTATGTGCGTCTTGATAGAATGACGCTTGACGAACTTTATGGAGGTTCATTTTCCTGTGCAGACAACCCAGGCTTCTCAATTTTACGGGATGTTACACCATTAACAATTGTGTCCACAGGTTATATGGTTAAAACGGCACTTAATGCCGCTGCCGAGCTGGGTAAGCAGGGTGTTTCTGTCGGCGTACTCGACATAAATCGTCTGCCTTTAAATGAAACAGACCTGTTTGCTGTATTAAAAGATATTAAACAGCTTATGGTAATGGAAGAACATGTTAAACAGGGAGGTCTTGGTTCGTATATCGTTGATTTACTATCGGTTAATAATATACAATTACCAGTAAAGCGGTTTGCCTTTGACTTTTCAAAAGGTTATTACCATAGATACGGCAGTCGTGAAGAGATGCACGAGGATTGCTGTATTGGGGTAAAATGGATATTAAAAGAGTTGGAAAACAATGTGTAATTATAAAGAAGAGGAACACAGTGATTCTACCCCCCCCCCACATAATTTCAGAAGCTGTATCATTAATTTCGTATTATCATAACGAAAAGGATGTTCTTGCTAATATTCACAAAAAATATGAAAGTATAAATTGGATAAATATGAATATAGTTCTATGTGGTTTTTCGCCATATGCAAGAAAATTAGTTGATTCATTGAAAGAAGATATCCGGTTAAATGGGAAAATAAGTATTGTAGATGTCGAGGTTCATTCTAATATTTATAATGGTATTCCAATAAAATCATTCAATGATATGAGTGAATATGACATGGATAAGTCATTGTTTATTATTTGCTCAAATCCTTACATGGGTTTATTTATCAATTTGTTAAAAAAATTAAATGCCGGTAATATAATCACTTATCATTTACTTAATGTGTGTGATGATAAATATGATTATAATCTTGAGAGATATAATGCGTGGATAGTAAAAGACAGAATCACTCATTTTCTAGAAAACAGGGAATATTATATTGATTTTCTGGAAAATCTGGGTGATGAAGAATCAAAAGAAATACTGAGCAAATTGATACTTTATGTATTTACACTTGATGCAACTTATTGTGACGTTAAATCGATTCACCCTCCCTATTTTGGTTTCGAAAATCTTCCACTAAATACATACAATTGTTTTATAGATTTAGGAGGTTTTAACGGAGATACTTTACGGGATTTCTTGTCTTTGAAACATAATTTTGATGAATACTGGTATTTTGAACCTGACGAAGATTTATTTAAAGAAGCAAAAAAGATTTCCAGTGATCAACGAGTTAGGTACAATAATTTAGCTATTGGATCCAAAGTTGGAGATGTATTATTTTCAAAAACTCCCGATTTGTCCAGTGTTGGTTTTATTACGGATACTGGTAACACAGTAGTTAAAATGGACACTCTGGATAATTTTCTTTCAAAGGATGGATTACCACGTATAAATATCACCTGCATAAAGATGGATGTTGAAGGTTCTGAATATGACGTACTTCTTGGTGCAAAAAAGATTATTAGTGTACACCATCCTGTTTTGATGATCTCAATAGAACATAAAACGGATGATATAAAGAAATTATCAGAATATATTAAATCACTTTTTGATAGATATGTATTCTATATTAGGTGTTGCGCTGAAAGTATATTAACAGATTTAACAATGTATGCTATACCGAGGAGTAAGATTAATGATTAATTATAACAGCCACGCCGATCTCGTATTAATCAGACCAAACGGTAAAAAAATAATGTACCATGGAATAAAAGCCAGTACTACTGCCGTTGACCCGCCATACTGGCTAGCCGCAATGGGCGGATATCTACGTGACTCTAGTATTGATGTAGCACTTATTGACGCCGAAGCCGCAGGGCAAACACCGGAGGAAACTGCCGAACTTGTACGAAGTCTTTCACCGGTACTTGTGGGTGTTTTTACAATTGGGAGTAACTTAACGGCTTCTACATGGACGATGCCCGGCGCACGCATTCTATGTAAAGCAATTAAAAATATCTGTACGTCTCTGTCTATTTTTCTCTGGGGAAATCACCCATCGGCGTTGCCGGAACGTACACTTCGTGAAGAAACCATTGATTATGTAATAATTGGAGAGGGGTTTGACGCAGTTAAGGAACTATATGCTTGCCTTAAATCGGGTGGTAGCGGCCGCGATAAAATACAAGGAGTTCAGTATCTGGAAAATAACATATTGTCCGGTGATGGCCGTGTTAATATTATTAATAACTTGAATACACTGCCACCTGACGGCTGGGATTTGTTTCCGTCTGATCAACGTAATTACCGCAATCATTTACACTTTGCCTTTGAAGATTTATCGAAACGCGATCAATATGGAGCGATTCTTTCCTCTTTGGGCTGTCCCTTTTACTGTACTTATTGCGCTATCAGGACTTTCTCCGGTAATACCAGAGGAATGCGCTATAAAACTGTTGAAAGCGCCATTGCAGAAGTTGATTATTGGGTAAAAAATAGAGATGTTTTTTATCTTCGTATAATGGACGAGTGCTTTACCATTAACCGTAAATTTGTTTATGAATTTTGTAGAGTACTGAAAGAAAGGAGATACAATCTTTCTATCTGGATTAACGCAAGAATTGACACTGTTGATGAAGATTTCTTGTCTGTTATGTATGATGCAGGTATACGCTGGCTTGGTTATGGGATTGAATCAAGCAGTAAGCGCATACGTGGTATTGTTAACAAGGAACAGTATGATTTTGAAAAAACCAGAGAAAATGTTGAATTAACAAAAAAAAGCGGTCTTTTTATTTGTGGAAATGTCATGTTTGGGCTCCCCGGTGAAAAGATGGAAGACATGGAAGCGGACTTAGCAATGCTGAGGGAACTCAATGTAGAATACCCCAATATGTACTGTACAATGGCATATCCAGGTTCCCAACTTTATAATGATACTTTAATAACTCATCCTGATTGGCTGCCTGACACATGGGCTGGTTATGCCCAGTTAAGCTACGAGACAAAGCCACTTCCGACAGATTTTCTTACATCCGAACAGATTCTGGCTTTTCGTGATAAGGCTTTTAACACCTTCTTTGATGACAACTCGCGTTATTTTGATATGATAAAAACAAAATTTGGACAGCCCGCCGTTGATGAGATACATAATATGCTGAAAGGTAGGATTCCAAGAAAAATCCTGGAGGGTATTTAACATCAAGAGGCGATTACCCATAGTTATACAAAACTTCGCTAAAATCCGCGAAAGCGGTTTTGTTTAAACGTAATATTGGCGCGTAGGAGAGTGGAGAATATCTATGGAAAATGAACGTATTTTATTTTGCAGGCCTTGTTATGGGTTAAATGATATGCTTGTTCATATAGAGAAATGTTATCAATATTGCAGAAAATACAAACGCAAATTGTATGTTGATGGAACTGTTAGTCATGGCGGGTTTCTTGATGATTTTTCCAATTACTTTATTCCTCTTGATGAAGCTATTTCATTTGATAAAATTGATTTCTTAACCCCTCCATTTGACGTATTCCCCAAATGCCTGTATAATGATTTGTATAATTATGATATATACGTAAATAAAGAAACAACTCTTCGCATGACAAAAGATGGGAACATTCTAACATTTGATTTTAAAAAAAATTATGAGGAACAAATACTGGTTCATGTACAGGGAAGTGGCGCAGATACAGGTATTTTGGCTCTTGCCAAATTAGGCTTAAAAGAAGACGTAAAATTACATATAAAGAATATTATTGATAGCATAAAGAAACAATCTGGCAATAAAGGCAAATATGACGCGATTCATGTACGTAATACAGGCTATAAAACAGACTATAAATCTTATTTTAGTGAGATAAAAAACAAGCTAAATAAACTTACAGTTATTTGTACAGACGATTATGTATGTCAACAGTATGCAAAAATATTTTTTGGAGAAAGGATAATGTCAGTAACTGATATACCGGATTTATCTTCCTGTCCCATAAAAAATTTGGAAGGGAATAATTATATTGATCGCCATAAAACCAATGTCGATACACTCACAGATTTATTAATACTGGCATGTGCTGAAAAAATATATCATTCTCCAAATTATGGCGGTTATTATAGTAATGTTGAACTTGATCCTGAAAAAGAACCAATTATGTGGTATGTTAGGCAAGGGATTAAAAGCGGCTTTTTGACATTGGCTGAAAATCTTCATGGTAATAAAAGAATCATTGATAATATGCTGTACAAAAATAATTATAGTTACTTTTCGTATCATTTTGCATTATTTGAATGTCATTTACGTTATGTTTTTGCCAGAATGTTGTATATATTACACAAAGTATTTACCTTATTTCTTGATAAAGGAATATTATATACGATAAAATATATTTATTGCAGATTATTCAATAAGAAACTTCAAAATTAATATTCCTTTTATTTAATTACGTATGCCAGGAGAAAGATATTATACCACTAATTTCATTAATAATTCCGGTTTATAACACGGAAGCATATTTGACAAAATGTGTTGACAGTATTTTAACACAGAGTTTCAGGGATTATGAGCTGATAATTGTTAATGATGGTTCTACCGAATTCAAGGCGTAAACCGGCTGGGAGCCGCAGATTCCCTTTGAAAAGACCATGCAGGACTTGCTTGATTACTGGCGGGGGAAGGTGAAGAAAGATGGAATGCAACTGGTGCGGTGAAACAATTTATTCCACTGTTGCAGAGTCGGAGCATATATGGATAAGACAGACAAAATATACGTTGCGGGTCATAGTGGTCTTATAGGGAGTGCCATTGTGCGTTCATTACAATCAAATGGACACACAAATATAATTGTCCAAACACATAAAGAACTCGACTTGGTTGATCAGAAGGCTGTTTACGCTTTTTTTGAAAACGAAAGACCCGAATATGTCTTTTTTGCCGCCGGAAGAGTTGGCGGGATTTGGGCTAACTTAACTTATCCTGCTGATTTTATCTACCAAAATGTAATGATGGGATTTAACATAGTTCAGGCATCGTACAAGTTTTCTGCCAAAAAATTGATCAATCTGAGTGCCGGTGCGGTATACCCACGATTGGCGGAACAGCCAATAAAAGAAGAAGCTATTTTAACTGGTCCTTTGGAACCATCCAACGAAGCTTATGCTATTGCCAAGTTAAGTGTTATTAAACTCTGTTCATCGTATAACAAACAATATGGTACAAATTTTATGTCGGTATTGCCGTGTAATATCTATGGTCCGGGTGACAAATATGATATTGAGAATTCCTCTGTCCTTCCTGCCATGATAAGAAAATTTCACGAGGCCAAGGTAACAGGAAGAAATGAAGTTTCTTTAATGGGGGACGGATCGCCATGTCGTGAATTCCTTTTTAATGATGATCTTGCCATTATGTTGTTATTCCTTATGAAGAATAAGAATGCCATCGATCTACGGAATACTTTGGGAGATTTTATTTCTGTTGGCAGTGGCAAGGATATTTCGATCAAAGAATTGGCGGAAACAGTACGGACTGTAGTATACGAGAAAGAACTCCAGACTGGTATTAATTTTTCCCCTGATAAAATATGTAGGATTGTTTGGGACACATCAAAGCCAAACGGTATGCCTCGCAGACTGCTGGATACTTCACGTTTATCTGCCCTGGGCTGCAATGCGACGACAATATTATTTGAAGGTATTAAGAAAGCCTATGCCGATTTTTTGGAGAGGCAAGAAGAATAATATTTATGAAAAATGAACGAATTGTACTCTGCAGGCCTCGTCATGGTTTTAATGATATGCTTGTTCATATAGAGAAATGTTCTCGCTATTGCAGGAAATATAAACGCAAACTGTTTATTGATGGAAGTGTAGGTGGATTTCTTGATGATTTCTCAAATTATTTTGTTCCCCGCGATACTAATATATCCTTTGATAAAATTGATTTTTTAATTCCCCCATTTGATGTTTTTCCAAAATGCTTTTCCAATGATATATATAATAATGAATTCTATTTCTCTTCAAATGCATCTCCTTATACAACTAAAGATGGGACTCCTATAACATTTGACTTTAAAAAAGATTATAAAGAACAAATTTTGATTCATTCTCAGGGAGGAGGCGGGGTTACAAGTATCCTTGCATTTGCCAGATTTAGTTTAAAAAAAGATGTAAAATTACATATAAAAGAAATTATTGAGGAATTAAAAAGACAATCCGGTAATAAAGGCAAGTATTATGCAATTCATATACGTAACGCAGGCTTCCAGACAGATTATAAATCTTATTTTAACAACATAAAAAGCAAACTAAACAAAACTTCATTCCTGTGTACAGATGATTATGAATGTCAACAGTATGCTAAAATGTTTTTTGGAGAAAAGGTAAAATCAGTAACAGATATACCGGATTTATCTTCCTGTCCCATAAAAAGTTTACAGGAAAATAAATACATTGAACGTTATAAAACCAATGTTGATGCGCTTACAGATTTGTTTATACTGGCATGTTCTGAAAAAATATATCATTCTTCAAGTATTGGCGGTTATTGGACTTCTGATCATTCGCTTTATGTAAGGCCCGGTATTTTAAGTGGATATCTTGTATTGGCAAAAAGTCTTCATGGAAATAAGCGACTCATTAAAAATATGCTATACGGAGATGCAAATGATTCACTTTCGTATCGTCTTGCATTTTTTGAATGTTGTCTGCGTAATATTTTTACCAGAATATTTCATGTATTTCACAAAACATTCTTCTTATTGACTGATAAAGGAATACTGTTTACATTGAAATTTATCTATTGGAAATTACTTAAAAAGGATTTTCGGGATTTTGCGTAAATTTAATTATTTTACATAGTATTTAACTTATTCCTTGCCAGGAGAAAACTATTATACCGCTGATTTCAATAATAATTCCGGTTTATAACACGGAAGCATATCTGACAAAATGCATTGACAGTATTTTGACACAGAGTTTTAGGGATTATGAGCTGATAATTGTTAATGATGGTTCTACCGATAATTCTCTGATGATAATGGGTAAATATGAAGAAAGTGATGACAGAGTTCATGTATTCAACAAGAAAAACGAAGGCGTTAACATAGCCAGAAAAACCGGAGTTGAATACGCAAAAGGGGAATGGATACTATTTATTGATTCTGATGATGAATTAACAGAAAATTCAATAGCCGCAATGTATAGTTATGCAAGAAATGATGTAGACATGATCGTTGGATCGCTTATGGATTACTCATTTTTTCGCAAAACAAGGTATAATCTATATTCTTATGAAGAAAAAAATTACCTGCAATATACCAGAGATCTAATAAGAAACAAAATACATAAAGGACCCTTCGCCCGATTAATCCGAAAAAGTCTTTTTGATTCTTCTACATTCGATATGCCTTTAATTATTACTATAGCAGAAGATTATATCATGAATCTCAGGTTGGGACAAAAATGCAGGAAAATTATACTCATCCCGGATATTGTTTATCGTTATATACACCGCCCGGAATCTGCTATATCAAAAAGAAGATACAATAGAGATTACGAACGTATTTTGATGCATACGCTATGCCTGTCTATTTTACCGGAAAACAAAAAACTTGTAAAAACGGTAATAATATGGCAAAAATGGTGGGAAATAAAATTAATAATAAAGTCTCTGATAATTTGGATAAAGAAAATATTAAAAAATAATGTTATAGGCAATGAGCAGGGTATAGAGCAGATTTTATGACTTTTTCGGTTCTTCTTGCAGTCTATGCAAAAGAAAATCCACAGTATCTAGATAGCGCTTTATCAAGCGTTTATGATCATCAAACCCTTAAGCCCGGTCAGATTGTACTTGTAAAAGACGGTCCACTTACCGAAGACCTGGACGACTGCATTAATGTATGGAAAAATAAACTGGGCGAAACATTAACCATAGTTGAATTGCCCGAAAATGCGGGGGCAGGCAAGGCAAGGAATATAGGTTTACAGCAATGTTGTCATGAATTGGTTGCCATAATGGATTCAGATGACGTCTCTTTGCCCGACAGGTTCAAAAAACAAATTGAATTTTACAATTTAAATCCTGACGTTGCCTTGTGTTCCGGCTACATAAATGAGTTTAAAAATGAACCGGATGATATGTATAGCGTACGAAAAGTGCCCCTTGATAACTGTACGATCGTTAAAAAATTGAAGGTAAGGAATACCTTTAATCAGGTAGCGGTAATGTTTAAAAAATCCGCTATCCTCTCTGTCGGCGGATATGACGCATTACCATATTTTGAAGATTATGATTTATGGATAAGAGTTGTACAGGCTAAATATATGGTCGGTAATATTCCGGAGATTCTTGTCAATGTTCGTACCGGCAATGATATGATAAGCCGTCGTCATGGTTTGATGTATGCCAAAAGTGAGTTGTTCTTCCTGAAATTACAGAAAACACGCGGTTTTATATCAAATGGTGAATATTTCCTTTTGGTTCTCTCAAGAATCCCGTTTCGATTTATCCCTAAAAAGTTATTGATATTGGTATATAGACTATTGAGACATAATAAGACTAAAATAGAAAAATGACACATTCCCGTAAAAACCGTCAATTATTCATCGTTTTTGTTGATATAATCATACTGGTAGCCGCTGTCTACCTGAGCCTTTGGCTTCGCGATTTACAGATACCTTCGACTGACGAGTTTTTACTGCATTTTCCATATTTCGCGGTACTCATAATTTTCTGGATTGTCTGCCTATATACGGCGGGTTTTTACTCACTGGAAATTTACCAGACGGGATACCGGATGCTTTCACAGCTTTCGATTATAGCCGCGATATGCACCCTTTTGGGATTCGCCTTTTTTTATCTTAACTTAAATGCCCGTGTTTTGCCCAAGACCATTCTGGTTATATATGGCTTTGTCACCGCCACGATAATAGCCCTTTGGCGGTGGGCCTATACCAGAATCATGCTGAAATATTTCGCAAATACTGATATTGCCTTTATTGGCGTAAATGACGCGGTTATTGAGCTGTTAAGCAACATGAGTAACTTTTCCTATATGAGTTACAGGGTCATGTTTCTGTATACGGACAAATCACACGATTATCCAATAAATGACATTCCCGTCATAAATGATCCGTCGTCTTTTGTTGATGAAATACGGAAGCATAAAATCCAAATGGTGGTTGTCGGCAACACAGAGAATATACCGAAAATTGAGCAGGATGTTTTATTCGAACTTTTGGGAAACTATGTAAGATTTATCAACCTTCCGGATTTTTATGAAATTTTTATGCGCAGAATTTCGCTGGACGCGGTAAATGAACAGTGGTTTCTGACCAGCGTTAATCTTCAATCCAAACAAATATACCGCCTTGTAAAACAAGTTATTGATACCACGATGGCCATAGTACTTTTGTTGATTACCTTGCCTTTCTGGCCTCTCATTATACTCCTGATAAAACTGGACAGCCCTGGTCCCGCGTTTTTCAAACAGGAGCGGATCGGCTATTTGGGACGGCCTTTTACCATCATCAAATTCCGTACCATGAGAACAGCAGATAACACGCACAGGCCGACAGAACGGAATGACACGCGCATTACAAGGGTGGGGAATTTTCTGCGAAAAACAAGAATAGACGAGATCCCCCAGTTTTTGAATATCATCAAGGCGGACATGAGCTTCATTGGCCCCCGCCCCGAGCAACCCGCCCTTATACTGAAGCTTGAAGGCGAGGTTCCTTTTTACCGTCAAAGGCTTTTGGTAAAACCGGGCCTTTCCGGCTGGGATCAGGTTTCCGGCGAATACCACTCCCCTTCAAGGGAGGATACCTACAAGAAGCTTCAGAACGATTTGTACTATATCAAGAATATGTCCTTCTTTCTGGATGCCTCTATTTTCTTCAAAACGCTTATCACAATTGTTAAAATGCACGGGGTGTGAGGGACTTGCCCAATTCCCCTCAATTTAGTATAAATAAGGCAAATCCCTTTAGGGAGTAAAATCATTCATTACGTACCGAAACCGGTAATTGAGAGGAGAGCATATCATGGCAAAGCAGTTAGTGTTCAACGAGGAAGCCCGCCGCAGGCTGCTGTCGGGTGTTGAGCAGATTTCCCAGGCCGTCAAGGTGACGCTGGG
>JGI24698J34947_10000032_pt1 | contig 38037 bp, 30 predicted proteins | sample TergutMp193P3_FD_34947 | JGI IMG/M metagenome (IMG submission 34947) | reverse complement strand
GCTGGCGCCTGAGCGGTTGAAATCCTTCCCCATCCCCAACGATTTCTCTTGTCTTCCCCGGCTTTCTTTAGTATTATTATATCAATGGAATCTTTTTCCCGTCTGCTCCATCCCGGCGCCTCGGTTTACTTTGTCGGCATAAAGGGGACGGGAGTCTGCGCCCTTGCCGAATTGTTTCACAGCATGGGGGTAAAGACCGGCGGCAGCGATACGACCGAGGTTTTTTATACCGACGCCATTCTCAAAGACCTGGGCATTCCCTATGCCGAGACGTTTGATCCCGCCCATATTACCGATGATATTGACGCGGTGATCCATTCCGCCGCCTACACCGCGGAGGCCAACGCGGAGCTTGCCGAAGCGCAGAGAAAATGCCTGCAAACCATAACCTACCCCGACGCCCTGGGCGAGTATTCGGCGGCTTTTGACTCGGCGGGCGTTGCCGGGGTTCACGGCAAGACGACCACCACCGCGATGTGCGGCTGTCTGGTACAGGGGCTGGGAATTCCGGCGCAGGTTCTGGTGGGCAGCGCCGTGGCGAATTTTAACGGAAGGTCTACCATTGCGATAGGGAATAAATATTTTATCGCCGAGACGTGCGAGTACCGCAAACATTTTCTCGCGTTTCACCCGCGGCGGATTATCCTGACCGCCGTTGAAAGCGACCATCAGGATTTTTTCCCCACCTACGAATCTATCCGCGACGCTTTTGTCGAATACTGCCGCCTGATTCCCTCTGGCGGGGAGTTGATCTACTGCGCCGATGACCCCGGGGCGGGCGAAGTCGCCCGTATCATCGAAAGCGAAGGCCGGAGTGTTACCCTGATCCCCTACGGTTTTACCGCCGCGGGCGATTATCATATTAACGATTACCGAGTGGAAAACGACCGCGCGCGGTTCACCCTTGCGGGCTTCCCCGAAGAATGGCGTCTGCGTGTTCCGGGGCGCCATCAGGCGTTGAACGCCGCCGCCGCCCTTGCCCTCGCCGGCGTACTGGTACAAAAAGAATGGGGCGGCTGGAACGAGTCGCGGCGGCTTGCCGCGCAAAAGGCTCTTGAGGAATATAGCGCTTCAAAACGCCGCTCTGAAATTATCGGCGAAGCGGGCGGCGTTATTTTCATGGACGATTACGGGCACCACCCCACGGCGATTACCACAACCCTCGAAGGCTTGAGGGACTTTTACCCGTCAAGGCGGCTGGTGGTCAGTTTTATGTCCCACACCTACACGCGAACCGCCGCGCTGCTCGACGACTTCGCCCGCTCCCTTGCCGCCGCCGACATACTGGTGCTGCATAAAATCTACGCTTCCGCGCGGGAGCGCTTCGACGGAAAAATCGATGGCAATGATATTTGCAAAAAAGTTGAGGAATTGAAAGACAAAAAAACAAGAGAAGTATATTATATTGATGAGCCAATGGACGCCGTCGAACTGCTCAAAAAAATTCTCAAATCCGGCGACCTTTTTCTTACGCTGGGCGCGGGCAATAACTGGCCCATTGGGCCGGCGCTGTACGAATATTATCAGCATAACGGGGGGGCTTCATCATGATAAGCATGACGGGTTTTGCCTATCGGGAATGGACGGGGGAAGACATTTCCCTGGCGATAGAGATAAAGGGCTACAACAACCGCTTTCTGGAATTGCAGGTGAACCTTCCTCCCTGGCTCGTGTGTATGGAGCCGAAGGTACGCGCCCTTATGGGAAGTATCTGCGGCAGGGGCAAGGTTGAAGTCTGGATCAGGGTAAAGGAAATAAACGCCCCGTTAGATGTCACGGTGAACACCCACGCCGCCCGCGCCTACATGGAGGCCCTTTCCGCCCTTGCCGCCGATCTGAACATTGATACGCGCATAAGCGTAGCGACGTTAATCGGCATGGAAGGCGTGCTGGAAGCGGAAAAAAAGCGGGACGAGGGGCGATACTGGGACGTGATAGAGCCGGTTCTCAAAGAGGCCGCCGGTGTTTTTCAGGAGGAGCGCGTCAGGGAGGGAAAGCACACGGAGGAGGATATTCTCAATACAATCGGTAAAATAGAATCCGCCCTGCAAACCGTCGCGGGACACATTCCCGCTCTTGAAAATTCCATTAAGGAAAATATCAAAATACGTTTTAAGGAACTTGTTGGCGACGGCGTTATTGACGACAACCGCATTCTTGCGGAAACTGCCGTACTGCTGATGAAGTACACTATCTCCGAAGAAATCTCGCGGCTTTCTTCCCACCTTGCCGAATTCAGGACGGAAGCCGCGAAAAACGAAAGACCCGGAAAAAAACTTGATTTTCTCTGTCAGGAAATTAACCGCGAAATTAACACCATCGGCTCAAAAAGCGCTATACTGGAGGTAAGCCGCGCCGTGGTGGATATGAAGGAATCGCTGGAGAATATACGGGAACAGTTAAGAAATGTAGAATAGAGGGGGGAGGGGGATATGAAGAAAGATATTAAAATAGCGGTGTCGGGAAAGAGCGGCTGCGGCAACACGACGGTCAGCAAAATAGTCGCGGAACATTTGGGACTGCGGTTTATCAATTTTACCTTTCGCTCGTTGGCGGAGGAAAAGGGTATTAGCCTTGAAGAAGTGCTTGAACTTGCCGACAAAGACGATTGGTGGGACAGAGAGGTAGATAATCGTCAGGTGAAACTTGCGCGGGAAGGCGGGTGCGTGCTTGGTTCGCGCCTTGCCATCTGGATGCTCGATGACGCGGATATAAAAATATATTTAACAGCGACGCCTCAGGTAAGGGCGCGGAGGATTAACAGCAGGGAAGGGGGAAGCCTTAAAAAAGTGGCGGCGTTTACCGCCGAACGCGATAAACATGACCACGCTCGTTATATTCGCATCTACAATATTGATAACGATGAATATGATTTTGCGGATATGATTATCGACACGGACAATATCAAGCCGGACGCGATAGCCAAGATGATAATAAAAAAAGCGGAAAAAATAACGTAATGAAAATGAAAGTAAAGGATTTCAGGGAGATGATCCTTTCCCACTACCGGCAGGCGGGAAGGAAGTTCCCCTGGCGGGGCGACGCCTCCCGGGAGGCCGACCCCTGGGGGGTAATGGTTTCTGAATTTATGCTGCAGCAGACGCAGACCGACAGGGCCGTCGGTTACTGGGAAAACTGGATGCGCAAATGGCCGCGTCCGGCGGCGCTCGCAAAAGCCCCCATGGAAGAAGCCCTGCGGCACTGGTCGGGCCTCGGTTACAACCGCCGCTGTTATAACCTGAAAAACAGCGCCGCCCTCATCACGGCGGAATATAACGGCAATGTGCCCGACAACCCCAGCACCCTGCGCCTGCTTCCCGGCGTCGGCCCCTACATAGCCGGAGCGATAGCCTGTTTCGCCTACAATTACCCCGGCGTCTTTATAGAGACCAATATCCGCTCAACGATAATTCACTGTTTTTTCCCCGACAGAGACAATGTCAAAGACTCGGAAATTTTTCCAATTCTGGAATCGGCGCTGTACAAAAAAGACCCCAGAACCTGGTACTACGCCCTGATGGACTACGGCGCGTCATTAAAAAAACTCACGGAAAACCCCGGCCGCCGCAGCGCCCATTATGTCCGCCAGACCCCCTTCATCGGTTCTTTCAGACAGGCAAGGGGCAAGGTGATACGGGCTTTGGCGAATATGGGCTCAAGCAACGCGAGAGAAATAGAAATGGTATGCGGGCTGGGGGAGGAAAAACTGTACCGTGTTCTGGAAAGGCTGGAAAAAGAATCCCTCGTAGCGGAAGAAAAAGGCATCTATCGGATTAAAGATGGATAAGAAACAAACAGCGGCTGATGAAAGCCGAACCCAGGGAAATGATAGGGAATATCTGTTTCATTATACAAATATTACAAACTTAGCAAAGATTTTGGGGGATCAAACGCTTTTGTTCAATAATATCAATAAGACAAATGATCCGTATGAAAATAAAATATTTGATATAAATACATTTCCCAAACACATAAATGCGAAAAATGACGGTATTGATGACGATCTTGATGATAATGACGGCGAATCTTTTAGCGATGATGATTTTTATGAAATGGCATTGTTAGAATTTGCGACAGAAGCGAATGACATTGAAGACGAAGACGATGATGAAGAAGAAGACGACGAAGACGATGAAGAAAATGAAGAAGTCTCAGCGAAAGAAACGCTAACAGAAGAAGAAGTAGTATTAGACGAAATAAAAACCATCGAAGAAGAAGAATTCGCGCATAATCTTTTTGACAGTTACTTCAATAATTTAGATAATAATTCATACTATGATAATTTCTTTTATTCAGAGAAGAAAGAAGATGAAAATAATAAAAGAATAGAAAAAGAAATTCATTATATTTATGATAGTTTTGTCTCTACATATTATAATTATATAAATGAAATAAAAAACGGTATAATTAAAACAATATCATTCTCAATGGGGAATTTTTCATTAAATATAGATAAAGAAAGAAATGGCTATCAATATCCAAGAATGTGGTCGCAATATGGCGATAATTCTTCAGGCGCCTGCATTGTTTTTAGGAAAGACGAGCTAATAAAGGAAATAATTGATAAGCTAAAAGATAATTTTTATATATATAACGATCCAATCCGTTATGTCGATATATTCTCAGAAAAGCATACAAAATTTATTACAAGGCTGATAAGTGAAAGAAATATAAAATTTTCTTTTGGCAAAAGAAATGAAAGGAAAAATATCCTGGTTAAGAATCTTAAAAAAAATATAAAGGCGTATTTTTTCAGAAAAGACGATGATTGGAAAGGCGAGAAGGAATATAGAATTCTTATTCTTAATAAAGAAAACAACAATGATTTTGATCATAAAATTATACCAATAAATATATCGAAGGTCGTTAAATGTGTTGTATTGGGAGAAAATTTTACGATTGAAGACGGCGATGAAAAATCAAATGTTTGTTCTATCAGAAATATTTATGATTTATGCAAATTATATAAAATAAGCCTGCATAAACTGAACAGGGACTTTCGTAATGGTAAATATTGGGTTATGAAATTTTAATTGAGTACGGAAAACTTTCACCCGACCTAAGCGGCTGACCGAAGGCAGACGCTCAATTGTTTTGATAATTTATCAAAAAATACCCTATCAAGCGGCTGATGGGGAACCGGCAACCGCATCCCGTTAAGGGATGTTGACGAACAAAGACGACCGGTTCCGGCGCAAGAAAATTCCGCCGTATAAAAAAATAGTAGCCAACCTTTAGGTTGGCGTACGCGCCGCGGGCAAACCAGGCAAAATAAAGCCAACTAAAGTAACCGAATTTCAGAAAAATTAACAGAGAGCGGCTGACCGAAGGCAGACGCTCAAATGTTTTGATAATTTATCAAAATATGCCCGACTAAGCGGCTGATGGGAGTCGAACCCACGTCTCCAGCTTGGAAGGCTGGGGTAATAGCCGTTATACGACAGCCGCATATAATCAATTAAGTTTATCAAAGAACAAACAAGCTTGTCAACCACCTAAAGGTGGTTGTTTTGGTAAGGTATTTGTCTCGGGGCTTCGCCCCTCGCAGACAATCAACTACCTAAGTGCCACCGGTTGTACCGGCTATTCCTTCCGCAACCCATGAGATTATCACCGCCAGGCGCTTGCTGATCGCGGAAGCCATGTCAATCTTGGAAGACACAAAATCGGAAACATCGGCGCCCGCGATGGCGTATATCAAAATTCCCTCGGCTATTGGCTCAAAATACAGCTGGACTTTAAACTTTTCTTCCTTGATAACCGGAATAAAGAAGTAGGTCATATTTTTATTATTTGACAGCGAGTAACGCAGGCCGCGCGGGACAAGCGTCATATTCCCCCGGTAATAGGTGTTTCCAAAATTGACGTCTTTAAGCCGCATATAGATCGTTTCGGAAGAAGGTATTCTTGAAGCGGGGGCGGGATCCGGAATCGGGTTGTTCTTTTGGGCGCTTTCTATTCGGGTAACGTCTTCAAACAGGGGCACATATTCATTGCGGGTAGCCGAGTGGTAACGCCGCCCCTTGAGCTCCCTGATTTTTCCGAGGGCGTTATAAACGTCCAGCAGGGAATACCCGCCTGTTTTGCCGGCGGGGACAACGAGAATCGATTCAACCAAAAAGCTGGGCGGTATTGAAAGGATTGTTTCAACAATTTGAGGATCGATGGCGTTTTGACCGGAACCGATAAGGGCGGAACGCTGTATTTTTTCGGTGGATCGATAAAAGCCTTCCTTTGAAAATGCCGCCTCGCGGACGGTGGAAGAAATATCAGGAAAGATTTGATCAAAAGAACGCTGCGCCGCAAGCGGGAACAGAGTCAGGAAAAAAAAGGGAACGAACAACAGAAAACGCATCTAATACGCGCCCCTGCCGCGCACCACCACGCCAAAAGTCATAAATATCACCCAAAGGTCAAGCCAGCCCGACCAGCTTTGCAGGTAATAGGTGTCGTATGCGACCCGCGCGTCATAATCGGTCTCCGATCTTCCCGACACCTGCCATAGGCCGGTTAACCCCGGTCTTACGGAAAAGACGCGGTTGAAGTCCTCGCCGTATTTTTTTACTTCTTCGTCAACAATGGGACGCGGGCCTACCAGTGACATTTCTCCCCTCAGTATATTAATAAACTGAGGGAACTCGTCAATACTGGTTCGTCGCAAAAATCTGCCGATACCGGTAGTTCTGGGATCATGGGCGAGCTTGTGGTTTTTCTCCCATTCTTTTTTTATTTCGGGATCCGATTCCAAAAGTTTTTCAAGCCGCTCCCGCGCGTCATTAACCATGGAGCGGAATTTATAGGCGTAAAAATGGTTGCCGTTCATGCCAAGCCGGCGGTGTTTATACAAAACCGGACCGGGCGAAGTTATCTTGATCAAAAGCGCTATAAAGAGGAGGAAGGGCAGCAGAAAAAGCCCCCCTATACTGACGATAACAATATCCATAAAACGTTTGATTTTTAAGTTCCAGGGCATCTTGAGCCTGTTGGTAGCCACCCAGCCCAATACGCCGCCAAAATCACGGATAGACATCCATATATTGACAACGCTGGAAGAATCGGGAATAAAGGCGCTGTACCTGAAAGCCGAAACCGAGGTGTTCATAATATGTTTTACTTTTTGATTGTCAGGCTCGGATATGGTCATCATTGCCATTTTTATCCGGTAGCGGCTGACAATTTCAGGCCCTATGGAAGTGTCGTGAATGACCGGAACGCCTCGGTACTCGTCAATGCCGTTCGGGTCATCGTCCAGAATGAGTACCGGTATATATCCCGCTCTGATACTGCCCAGCAAACAGTCAACAACCAGCTTTCCGGTATTGCCCGATCCGTAGATGACCGCGGGGATGCCGCCCAGCGGGGTTTTATACAGAAGCCAGTGGGTCATGCTCCTTATGGTGAGCAAAATTATCGTGGAAAAGACACAGCTGATAATAAAGGCGGCCGTTATGGAATCCCAGTTTTTATTTTCAATATATCGGGACAAAATAATACCGCCATAGGCCATAGCGGAACCGATGGTGAAACGCCTCAATTCTTCGGAAGGGGCGAGGGAAACGCCCGGATAAAGATTAAAGATTTGAAAAATGATGATGAAGACCGGCAGATAGGGCCAGTAGGTTATAAAGGACTTGGCGTTGATACTGCCGTAATCATGGATAAAGCCGTAAATCCTGACCCAAAAGAAACCCCATGCGAAAGACAGCAAAACAGCGAAAAGGTCGGAAATGATAAAGGTTGTATAAGTGAGGAAGGAACTCGTGCGGCGAAAGCGCGTGCGGTACCAAATATCGAATTCGGGAAGGGTCATAGCTTTATAGTATTATATTCGCCTTCTTTCTTCAAGGACATTGCGCATACGTTTAATAAAGGCGCCTTTGGAAAATTGTTGTACATGATCCTTAAACACCTCGCGGCTGGCAAACGTTACTTCGTTACGCTCAAAACGCTCCATCGCCGCTATAAGGGCCCCCGGCGTCTGTTCGTTGAAAAACAGGCCCGTGACGCCTTCTTTTACCGTATCCAGCGCCCCGCCCTCTCGGTAGGCGATGACCGGACAGCCCGCCGCCTGGGCCTCAATGGGGACAAGGCCCAAATCTTCGATGCCCGGGTAGAGCAGCGCCCGCGCTCCGGCGTACAGGGCCGCCGCTTCCTCGTCGGAAACCCTGCCCAAAAAGGAAATGAGGCCGCTTTTCCGGTATTTTCTCGCGTCCCTCTTTTTTACCCCCGCCCCCGCCACAACCAGCTTTCTCCCCGATTGGGCGCAGGCCTCAATAGCGATATCCGCCCGCTTGTAGCCGGTTACCTGCCCGAAGAACAGGTAGTAATCGGCGGGCTTTCTTTCCACATTGAGGAACTGTTCGATGGGCGCGGGACCGTACACCACCTCCGCCTCACGGTTGTAAACGCGGCGTATCCGGCTCGCCACATAGCGCGAGTTGGTAACAAAACGATCCACCAGATTGGCGGAAGTGGCGTCCCATATCCGTAAAGAAGGGATCAGGCGCTTCATAAAAAAGCGGACGAGCGGGGTGGTTGCGCGAAAATATTCGTGGTACATATCCCAGAGGTAGCGCATGGGGCTGTGGCAGTAACAGACATGGTAAGCGTTGGGATTGGCGACCACGCCCTTTGCCGGCCCCGCCTCGCTGGATATAACCAGATCGTAGCCTTGCAGGTTAAAATCCATCAGCGCGTTGGGCATCAGCGGCATATACAGTTGATAGAGTTTTTTTGCGAAGGGAAGGCGGTTAATACGCGAGGTGAAAACATGATGGCTGTTTATCAACGCGGAAACCGCTTTGGGGTTGTACACATGGGTAAAAATATCCGCCTGGGGGAACATCTCCAGCAGGGCTTCGAGCATTTTTTCCCCGCCGCGCGTATTGACGAGCCAGTAGTGGACGATAGCGACTTTCATTGCAGATAACGCTCCGTAAACTCTTTGAGCGAGCCGCACTGTACATCGGCGGCCGCTGTCTCCTGTTCTTCAGCCCGCTCATATTTTATGAGCGCGGTTTTACAGCCCGCGGCTTTTCCCGCGTTGACATCTCGCTTATCATCTCCAATCATCCATGAAGCGGACAGGTCGATATGGTACTTTTCCGCCGCCGCGACCAGCATACCCGGTTTGGGTTTTCTGCAATCGCAGTCAATTTTATATTCAGGGCGTTCGCCGGAGAAGCCCTTGGCGGGGTGGTGAGGGCAGAAAAACAGATCGTCCAGATAGGCGCCGGATTTGCCCAGTTCTGTTTCCATTTTCATGTGGATAAGGTCGAGCGTTTCAAAAGTTACCTCCCCGCGGGCGATAACCGGCTGATTGGTAATAACAATAGCGAGATAACCCATACGGTTAATTTTTTGTACCGCTTCCGCCGCGCCGTCGATTAACTTAAATTGTTCCGGTTTTGTGACAAAATTATTTTCTACAAGAACATTGATAGTGCCGTCCCTGTCAAGAAAAACGCATTTTTGTTTTGTTTTCAGGTTTTTTCCATGTACAATACCTTTTTCAATATCCGACGTAACTTGCGCGTAACGTTCCGGCGTACCCATATCTTTGACATATTCGGGGGTAGAGTAGGCGAACAGCCGTTGCGAGGAAATCGCCGGCTTGAGCATATCACGGTCAAGATCGATTTTCTCCAGGCCCTGTGGCCATTTTTGCGGACAGCTTTTCAGAAAACTCTTTGACAGAATATGAACGCCGGCGTTTACCTGATTCCGGTAATAGCCGCGCTCGTCTTCCTTGTTCAGCCAGCCGGTAACGCGCCCCTCTTTGTCGCTGACAATAAGCGCGCTGTCGTACGGGTGGCTGTTGGGGTGTACCGCGAGAGTCGCGGCGGCGTTTTTTTTCCGGTGAAAGTCGATCATGCGGGAAAAATCAATATCAAAAATAATATCGCCGTTAAGCAGAATAAAATCGTCCGGCAGATTTTCAATTTTGTACAGCGCTCCGGCGGTTCCCAGCGGCTCGGTTTCGTTAAAATAGGAAATGTTGCAGCCGAATTTGCCGCCGTCGCCAAAATAATCCCTGATATGCCGGCCCAAATGCCCGATGACAAGGACAATATCGGTCAGGCCGTTTGTTTTCAGGCATTCAATCTGGTATTCAAGTATGGGTTTGCCGCAGATTTGAATCATCGGCTTGGGAATGTCGTTCGCTATTGTCGCGGCGCGCGACCCCTTGCCTCCCGCCATTATTACCGTTTGCATTAAAAAAAGTGATCCTCCAACATCATGCACAGCAGATGATATACCGGCAAATGCAATTCCTGAATTTTCCAGGTTTCAGTTTCGGGAACACAGATACACACGTCGGCAAATTTTTTCAGGTTTCCTCCGCCTGTGCCGGTCAGGCCGATTATTTTTAATTTTTTCGCCTTTGCGACAGCGGCGGCATACAGCACGTTTTTTGAATTTCCCGAGGTGGATATTCCCAATAACACGTCGCCTTCTTTTCCGTAACCGTATACCTGCTGGGCAAATGTAATGTTGCCGTCAATATCGTTTATACACGCGGTGTTAAGCGAAGCGTGGCCGGAGAGCGCGATGGCGGGCAGTCCTGGCTGCAGGCGGGGAACAAGGTATTGGGCGATTTCAGTATCAACCGCGGCAACGTCCGCAATAAACGAATCGGGCAGAGTCCTTTTTTTTGCGAAAGTCTTCATCAGCTCGCCGGCGATGTGTTCCGCGTCGGACGCGCTGCCGCCGTTTCCCGCTATCAATAATTTTCCGCCGTTGCCGTACGAATTGACAATGATGTTAAAAGCCGCGCTTATATCGTCCTTTGCGGGTTTGAGCGCCGGATAACGCTCGATTAACTGTTGTAAATGGTCCATGCCTGTGTTCCTGTTTCGGTAAAAGAGGGGGTTAATACCATTCCCTCGCGTTTTTTTAACGCGCGGACAAGGCCGACTTTAGCGCGCGGGTTACAGTAGATCATCATGAAGCCGCCGCCTCCCGCGCCTGAAATTTTTGCCGATTCCGCGCCGTTGTCAAGGGCGTACTGGTACAGCTCGTCCAGAAACGAATTGGAAATTGAAGATGCGGCGTTTTTCTTCGCGAGCCAGCCGTTCAAGAGGCAGTCGGAGAATCCCTTAAAATCCCCCTTTAACAACGCCTCCTTCATAAATACCGCCTGCCTTTTCATCTCGTGCATACTTTCAATATTTTTACCGTCGTTTTTTTGCGTATGCTCAATTTGTTCGCTGATTATATTCGCGCTCTCTCTGGAAACGCCGGTATAGTACAGGACAAGCGACGCTTCAATTTCATTTCTGATCCAGCGCTTAAGCCTGAGCGGATTAACGATCACCCGCTCATTTTCATAAAACTCCATAAAGTTAAAACCGCCGAATGTCGCCGCGTATTGATCCTGTTTGCCTCCGGCGAGCCCTATGTCTTCCCGCTCAACTTTATACGCGAGCGACGCGATGTCGTATTCACCTAACGGAAGGTTGAGCCACTCTTCAAACGCCTTGATCATCGCCACGACCATGGTGGAGGAAGAGCCGAGGCCGGAACCGGCGGGCGCGTCGGAGTAAGTGGTCATTTTGAAGGAGAGGGGCTTTATGCCGGAAGCGGCGGCCCTGGCGGCGCCGAAGTCGGCAATGATCCGATTGTAGACGCCGGTATGCAGGGGCAGGGCGGGAGAGACCGGCAGGTTTTCGGCGGAGGGATATTCTTCCCTTTTATCCAGATCGGCGGCGGCAAATTCGATTTTTCCCGTATCATTTGGCTCAATGGTACAGCAGGCGTACATATCTACGGTCGCGTTGAGCACATAACCGCCGTAACGGTTGTAATAGGCCGCAATATCGGTGCCGCCTCCGGCGAGCCCGAGGCGTAATGGCGCTTTTGAACGGATTGTCATGTAACAACTCCTGTTTCTCAATGATATTGTATTCAATAATTTTTGTCTAGCTTAACAGGCTAAAAGCCCGACCGCGTCATCGTAGCCTTTTGCAAATATAGAAAAAGCGTTTTTCCCTGATTTCTTACAGCGCAATAGATCAAAAATTTGTAAAAACATTATATACCCACGCGAATAATGAAAATTTTTTAAATAAAAATAACATTGATTCTTAAAAATACTGCGCCAATACTCATCGCTTGCCGCGACTCTTGTCCCGCCCGTATTATCCATATAGTGAACAACGCCCGCTTTGGGTATATAGACAATATTGTAGCCATTCCCGCGCAGCCTAACGGACATATCCGTATCTTCCCGCACGGCGTTCCCCGTAAAGTTAGAATCGAAAACCCCGCTTTTTTCAAAAACCTCTTTTCTAAAAGACATATTACAGCCTATACAGCTGTCGGCGGGGAGTAATTTTTCACAGGAAAAATTTGAAAGAACCCCCAGCCGCCCCACATAGGACGCCCGTTTTCTTAAAAACAAAAACAGCAGTTTTTTAAGGCGCTTTTTCAGAATTCCGGTATTTTCCAGAACCTTGTTTCCATCCTGTTTTGTATTTTGAATTATTACTTTTCCGGTAACGCACCCGACATCAGGGAGAGAAAAGCCCGAGGCATGGGAGGGAATAGTATCTTTATTTATTACAATATCATCATCAAAAAAAAGGATAATATCGCCGGATGCCTCTTGTATGCCGACATTTCGCGCGTTGGGCAGATTCGGATAATCTACATATATATATTTAATTTTTTTGCCTGAAATCAAGTTATCAAGGTATAATCGCGTTTGCGCCTCATGTTCTTTAGTCTGATCAACAATTATTAATTCGTGATATTGATGTTCAAACAATAAAATATTTGCGATAGTTTCGCATAACATTTCATTGCGGTTGTAGGTAGGAATGACAATCGATACTTTCATTGGGGCTATCTTTCAACGCGTTTCCAGCAGTCGGCGTTAAATATGTCAGAATGAACCTCATACCACTCATTACCGGCTATCTTAAATGTGTTGGCGTTATGTTCGTTGGGCATCCATTTTGACGAAGTTGTAATATACAGAGGCTCCTGTTTTGGCGTATTGTTTACCGGATTTCCGGTAAAAGGATTATGCGGGTTTTGAATGAGGTTCATAAAGGCGAGGGAAGGCACATCGGCGTTTGTCATAAAAGCGCCGTCAATGTGGAGCGGGAAATTCGCGCCAAAATCTTTTACCAATAAAAGGGGGTTATAGATTTCTCTGTTAAAGGGAATTTTTTCAGAACGGGAAAATAACCCTGTTTCTACATCAGCGCCGTGATCGGCGACAATAATTACGCGCGTGTTGTCATATACTTCATTCTGCTTTAGATATTCCAGCCAGGAGCCGATCAGTTTGAGCGCCGCCGCGTTTACATGGTATAGCGCGTTATTCGCAAATTTTGAATTCCCGCGATTGGTAACATTTGGCAGTGGAACGTAATCGGGCGCCTGTAAAAAAGCAGGCTCATGGGGAAGCTCGTTTACAAAAATGGTAAAGGTGTTTTCCTCCGCGTCATTTATGCCGGTTATTGACGGAAGAAAATCAAGCGCCGCGTAATTGTTTAAGAGCATTCTGAAATCAATAGACGCGGCATCGGCGCTCCACCAGTCGCCATTATTGTAAATGGTATCGCGCAAAACAAGCGGCGCGATCCTAAAAAAACTGAGCCAGATAAAATTACGCCGCAGTGTCCTGCTTTTTAAGTCGATATTCGAAAAATTATTATGTAAAAGCCATATATCGGTGTAGGACCTTATGGTACTGCGGACATTTATTTCAGGATATTCGGCGTAAATTCGAATATCGGGTATCCAGCTGTAATTTGCCCAGGGCGGATCGGTAACGGTAACGGTAAAATTATTGGCGGAAAAAACCAGAGGCATCAACAGAAGCGATTCATTGTGTTTTTGCGCGAGGGGTTCTTTTGCTCGCTGGTTTATTTCCAGCGGCGTATATTCGTAACCGCCAAAAAGGGGGGGCGTCCCCATTAATGTAAAGCTGTTAAATGAAAGCGTGTTGGGATAATAAACAAAACCGGAGAATTGTTTATGCAGTTCGGGGCTTTCGGAAAAAATCTCGGGTACAAAGGCGTTTGCCGCCCGATCCAGCATAATTACGATTACATTTTTTCCGTTCCGCGACAGTTGAAAAACAGGCGCGAGAGAGGCGGCTTCGGCCCCGCCCGTCCCACCGCGGATTGCCGTATAACGGCTGAACTCGCGCCCTATAGCGACGGAATGCGCGGCGGATATGCCCACGAGGGCCAGCGCGATAATAGATGAAAGCGCGAAAATAATTTTAATTTTGTCGATGTATACCAGAAAAATAATCAGGGCGGCAAGAAAAAGCATAACGGCGATATTGCCAAGGGCAACGCCAAACGTCGGCTTAATAATGCCGGCGTTGGAAAAGGTCAGCATTGATGAAAGCTCGCCATATTCGCTGGAAAAACAAAAGGTATTTATCAAAGCCCCCCAGCCGGCGGCAACGGCAAGAAGAACAAGCAGTGTTTTTACTTTTTTTCCAAAAAGAAAATAGACGCAGACAGGCCAAAACACAAAAAGGCCGAAAGCTTGAAAAAACGAATTGCGCAAGAACGAGAAAGGGGAAGCGACAGATTCTATATAGGAGAATTCCTGGGGCGAAGAAACAATGACAAACGAAGGAATAACAAAGCCCGTTAACACGCAAATAACCGCCAGAGAAAGAATGAATATTTTTGTTCTGTTTTTTTCATCGTTATTGAGGGGCGATAAGGCTGAACTGAGCAGGCGGTTGTATAATTTTACCATAAGCGGCATAAGAGGAATAACAAGGGATATGACAATCAGAATAACCCGTTTATACAGGTTTCCGTGATGAATAAACAGCAAATAAATATCCATGAACAATACGAACGCGCAAAGAATAATATAAAGCGCGTTCAAAGGTTTTTTGAAAAAACCAAAAATATTTTTTACAAGCGAAAGAACATTATTCATTGTCCAGTAAAGAACAAGTCCCGACGGCGAATTGTAAAGCAATACGAGAAAAACAGCCGCCATTCCGTAAACCTGTATTTTGTCCTTTGCGCGCAGTTTCCTCGTGTAAATTGCCCCGGTAATACAATTTATCGCTGTCATCACTACCGGAAGAATATTGAAGCCGCTCCCTCCAATCGTCAAAAGCCCGTCAGGCTCTCCCAGATTGCGAATAAAAAAGAAAGAAGCGCCTTTCAGAGATTCCATGTGCGAAAGAAACGTATATGCGGCAATAAAAAAAGGAATTTGAACCAGAATTACGAATGAATTGCGCAATCCATACAGCGGGTGATATTGATTTTGCCGGTAAAAGGTTGACAAAATCATATACTGCTCATCGCCCTTGAATACAGCCTTGATAGCGTCTATTGTCGGCTTCAGGCGGCGCATGGTTTCGCGCTCTATATTTTGCCATTTTTCGACAATAACATAGAGCGGCAGGCATAAAAAAGTAACGGCGAAACTGACGCCGATAATCGAAATGCCCATATTCCCAAAAGTTTTATATACAACCATATAGATAGATTCAATTATCTGAACAAGCGGATAAATTATTATCGTATAAAGTATGTTAGCCATTAGTTTGATTCAATTTTATTTACTGTCTCTACCATAAAATCGACAACGCGTTTTCCCGACTCGCCCTGATGTTGCCACATTGTTTCCTTTACTTCCTGGCGGATTTTACGCGTTTCAACGTTATGCGAAAGGCTTGTTATTGTTTCCCTGATATTCTCAAGGTTTGAACCGTCAAGCTCAACCCCAACTTTTCTGATAGCCTGAAAGAAATAAGGCTCCTGCTGTATGGAATACGCGTCCAGACGGCGGAAATCCAGGTTTTGTATGTTTACCAATACGGGTTTGTCGAACAAGAAAACAAAATCATAAATAATTCCTGAGAAATCGGAAATCATTACATCAGATTTCGCGAGGGCGTAAATGTTTTCATGATTATAGTCCCATTCGATATTCGGGTTTTCTTTGTATCTTTCTGTTAAATTATCCAGCATTTGCTTTTCAACAATAACCGATTGAGGATGCGGGCGGATAATTACGCGCCATTCCGTTTGAGCGAGAGGATCAAGCAGCTTTTCTCCAAAAATATTGAGCAGCGCGGAAGGGCCCCATGAGGGGGATACCAGCACGGTAAAAAGATGTTTTTCCTCGTTGGGAATCCGCCTGATTTTTTCAACGTACCTGTCAAAAAAAGTATTGCCAACAACCGCCAGTTGTTTTTCCGGCAATTTCCTCGCCTGTTCAACCATACGAATCTCGGGTATTTCTATTTCTCCGGGGACAAGAACCGAATCAAAATAATCAAATGAAAAAATACGGTATAATAAAGCGCCGCCGGCTCCGTGAATCATGTTGCAGTAATGTTTGACCGTTTTTGACCGTTTCCACTGAAATACGTCAAGATGCGGAGTGGTCGTAAGAACAAAAATCGCGGATAGAAAATTAAGATAGGCGTATGCCTTGTTCCCCTGGCCGATGTACTTGCCTTTTATGAAACGGTATTTTGAGGAAAAAACAGGATCATCGGCGGAAGTGGTAAGGTAAAGAATTTCAATTTGACGCGCTTCCAATTCGTCAAGAACAAGTTCAAAGAACGGCCAATAACGCTTGTCCTCAGCGTATATTACAAATTTGTATGGAGATTGCCGGGATTTCCTGCCGCGAAAAAAAACAACTCCAAGTTTGAGGATAAGTCCGCGTAACAAAAAATACGCGGCGGCCGCAACGCCAATGGCAATTGAGAAAATGGCGCTTCCCGTTCCGGGGTCTATATAAAGCGGATATAAAATCATTTATTGTTCTTCTTTGTTAATTGTTCTAAAGCGTTAATCAGCTTCATATTATCATTTTCTGATTTTACCGCTATTCGAATAAACTCTTTGTTCTCAAACCCAATTTTTTTACCGCAGTCCTTTATGAATATGTCGTATTCATTTAACAGGCGGAACGTCAGTTCTTTTGACGTATAGGGAGGCAGTACCTCGCATAAAAAATAATTTGCCATAGACGGAATTACCCGCAAATAATTAACAGCGGAAATTTCATGTGTAAAATTCGTCCGCGCCTCAATTATTTTTTCACACGCCGCGTGATAATCTTTTTCATATTTATTGAATATTTGCATAAAGTATTCGGCAAAAGAATTAATATTCCATATAGAAAGTTTCTTCCTTATACGCCCTATCAAATTGGTATCGCTGCCGGCCAAAACGCCCAATCTCAAACCGGGGACGCCAAAAGACTTGGAAATACTTTTGATTATAGCCATATTGGGGTATTTTTCCAAAATATCGTTCTTGAGCAGGGAGTTAGACACAGAGCCAATGGAAAAATCTACGAATGATTCATCGAGAATGAAGGTGATATTATGTTCCATTGACCAGGACGCTATGCGCAAAACGTCAGCCGCCGGAATAAAGTTTCCCGACGGGTTGTCGGGATTAACCAGCAAAAGAGCGTTAATGTCTTTTTTAGAAAAATATGAAATCAAATCCGCGGCGGAATATTGATAGGAATCGTTGGTGACAATGTAGGGGATAAAGTTATTCTTGTCCTTTCTGTTGTAATATTCCTCAAAGGTGGGAAGGGTAATCCCGATTTTGCCCGTCAATTCGCCCATCAGTTCTTTGATTAGTTCGGCGGCGCCGTTGCCAACAGCCAAATAACCCTGCTTGAGCCCAAAAAGTTTTGCGGCTAAAAGGCAGTTTACTTCCATACCGGAAGGATATTCGCATAGCAGGGTGTCAAAATAAGATTTAATTTCTTCTTTCATCTTCGGCGTGGGAAAATACGGGTTGACCAAATAACAAAAATCCAAAAGCTTGGGAAAGCGCCAGTATCCGCCGTAGCGCTTTTGGTAATTAGCCAGTTTGTCCTCTTTTTCGGCGAACAAGGCTTCGGCGATGTCCGCGTCCTGAATGTCGTCAATTTCGTACCATTTCTGCGATGGGTCAACAACATGGGCCTTTAATGTCGAGTGGTCAAGAAACGCGATTATTCTTAACACGTCTTCATAGTATTCGTTGTTTCCCATGGTGCGGGAATACGCTTCAAGAAAAGGGACATAGTGATTTTGGGCAAATGAAGCGCTAAATTTGTATATGTTCACGGTTTTATAATAATGGTGGCGCTCAGGAAAAATAAAGTCTTTCTTGGGAATAAAACTTAAAATATTATTTTCATTGTCAATAGTCACGACCGTACCGTCCATCCAGCCTTCAAATTTTGCCACCGCCGACAGATTTGGATACGGATTATTTATCAAATCGGAAAGAATCATATCTTCCAGCATTAAATCGCTTTCAAAAAGAACAGTGTCGTCCTGTAACAAATAATCTTTTGCCAGAAAAAGAGAATAGATATTGTTAGTAGTATTATAGATTTTATTTTCGACATATTTTACCGGTATTCCCTTAAAGTTGTCCCCTATCAACTCTATCAGCTTGTTTCCAAAATACCCGACAACGATTACAATCTGATTGAATTTATGCCGCGCGATTTGGTTTAACAATCGTTCGATTAGCGTTGTACCGCAGACTTTGACCATACACTTGGTGTTTTCTTTGGTCAAATCGCCCAATCTTTTCCCCATTCCGGCGGCTAATATTATTGCCTGCATAAGTTTTACCTCAATATTATTTTAGTGTAACAAAGAAATATTTACCATCGCCCCTGATTGTGTGATAACTGTTGTCGATCAATACAGGCAACACAAAAAATGAATTATCGTCCGCATATTCATAATCCGCGGCGTGATTAAAACGATAGTAGTGGAGCGGCAGATGTCCCCATTCATTTCCGCCGCTCAGGGCGATGTATACCAGCCTTTTAACAAGCGGGCAGGTTTTGCTGATATTATCAATCACCGGCGAATACCCGATATTATTTTCGATACGGATTACCGGTTCAACGAGGCTGTTATCCAGACTGCGGCTGAGATCCGCAACGAGCAGAGCGGTCCTGAAATTTTGGTACTGTTTTTGTTCCGCCAGGGCGTTTCCATAGGCGAGATCAATAACAAGAAAATTATAGGAAACCAATAATGCCGCCGCAATGGAACAGAGTTTTAACGCTTTTGCCGCAGGCGTTGTTACGGTATATGTCAGTACCGCCGCGGTAAAAACGCCAAAACCGACAAATGCCCTGGGCAGCCAGAGCGGATTTTGCAGGGCAAGATACGCGCCATAAGACAGAATAAGCATAACTGGTACGCCAATCAGCATAACGGCAAAAGTTAAGGCGCGGTTTCGTTTTGACGAAAAAACATTGATAATAATAAAAAGTAAAATTGAGAGCGGAAGCGACACAACAGGTAAACCGCCTCTAAAATCGCCGATAATTGTTCTGACATAAGTAATGCTGTTTGACGCTATGCCGGGAAATAGGCGGTTCAGTGGCAGCGCGGCAGTAGAGGCGGAGCCGTCGGGCATAGACACAAAGAGCGCTGTTTTGAAAAAAATCAGGGCTGTCAGATAACTTGCCATACTTGCGGCGATAAAAGTTAACATATTTTTTACCGAAGTTTCGCCGGCAATCCAGAGCCGGCAGGCTATTATCAATACCATGACAATATATACGCCCGATGCCGCTTGATACGACATACACATTGCGATGAGACAGAAAAAAGATGTAATGCGGAATACGGCGGTTTTTCGATAAAACAAAAACGGAATAATTGAAAAGAAAACCGATAACGCCATATAGGGCGCGTCAAATTTAAACGAATAATTTTCCAGAAAGTAGGGAGAAAGCCCGATGGGAATTGCCGCGACAAGAGCGGGGATTGTTATGTTATCCTGTGAAAGTATCTTCAAAAACGCGAGCGTTGACGCGGCAAGTATCAATACGGCAAAAATCTGGGGCAGGGGCGAAATATCAGTTAGCCGCAAATTCATGTGCAGTATTGTTGAAAGAAAATCGGCTATATATCTTCCCCAAACCGACCATCCCCGATAGCCTTTTAACGCCCGATCCAGGTCATCGTTATAGGAAAAGTTCGCGCGGATAATGGTCAGAATGCCCAAAAGGTATACTGCCGTCAGTATCAAAAACCATATCACATAACGCTTGCGCGTCAAAGAGCGGAATTCCTGTTCCCATGCGTCGCGGCATTCAATACACAGCGCCCTGCCGGTTTTTGTCAAGAGCGCGAAACCGCTTGCCGCGACGATGAAAAATCCGGTAATCGCCATGTTTCGCAGAAACAAAAACCAAAAATCACGGAACAAGGCTTTATCAAGAACGGACTCGGCGCGGGAAATAATGAAATGCCTGATTTCGGGTAAAAGTAAAATAGCGGAACCAAGAGCGAGAATAAAAAGAGCGATAATGGTCAAACATTTTATCAGTTTCATGATTTCTCTCAAAATAGCATAAGTTTTAACAATTTTTTCCTGTACTGCCTATACCCAAAATCTCTCGCAATCGTTTGGTGAATTTCGGGGCGCATATGGTTAAATTTTCGCTTCATTTCTTCAACTGCCGCGAGAGTCTTTTCAACGCCTGCGGCTTCTTCAACGCGGACAAAATTATAATGCCGGATTTCTTCGGGAATGGCAAAACCGGTTCCCAGTACCGGAACGCCGCAGGCAAGGGACTCCAATGTCGCCATTGAGAATCCCTCGTATTTTGTCGGGAAATAAAAAACATCGCCGGAATTGTAAAATTCCCGCATGGCGTTTATATCCAGGTTAGATGAAATAACCGTATTTTTTAAATTGGCGAATAACGCGGCGTTGTCGCCGGAGTTGGCGGCAATTTTTAACCGATACCTGTCAGATGATTCAATCGCTCGCGCGAGCTCAAGCAGGGCGGACAATCCTTTTCGCTCTTCAAGACGGCCCGAAAAAAGAATCGTTATTTTTTCATCTTTTTCCGCCGCCTGCGGATAGAAAAGACGCTCGTCAACCAAATTGTTCAGCACGATGATTTTTTCAGGCGCAATGCCGTAAAGTTCAATAAGTTCCCGCCTGCAATTTTCGCTGACCGCGACAACCGTTTTAGCGCGCCGGGCGCTGATCTTTTCCATCAATGCGAGCAGCGCCGACTTTTTTGACTTAACCCCGGTGTGGCGCGTGTATCCGGCCGTCGTCCCGTGGTGAATGCTGAAATCAACCGGATATAAAAAAGACTGCCATGAATTGGAAATGACAATAGAATCTTTTTTGAAAAGCAGGCGCAGTGAAAAGAGCAGGGGATATATCAGTTTGTCGAATTTTCCCGATTTCGCGCTTCGTTTCAATATCGAAACGCCGTATTTTTCGGACAGTATAGCTTTTAAGTAATAGGTAACGCGCTCAACGCCGCCTGAATTGTCATCGCCGTTCAGGGAGACAAGGATTATGTTTTCCATTTGAGTTTCTGTTGTATTGTTTTGCGCAATGGCGGCAGGGGATAAAAGCCAATATCCCAAACGTAATCATAGGTAAATCCATTTGACAGCAGATATACGCCAATGGTTCCCGCGGTTTTTCCGCCAATAAAACAATTGCATTTTGACAGGTTATACAGCGATGATAAATATTTCAAGCCCAGAGAATAATTATCCTCTTTATTTGAATTCATTATCTGTGAAATGTAATCATGATCGGAAAAATCACTTTTTCTGAATCTGCGCTGATTATTAGAAAAAAGTTTTTCCTTAAATTCGGCTTCAAATGTTTCATAAATATCCTGATCTTCTGTAGCAAGGTATATATGCTTACAGCCATATTTTTCCATGATTTCCCTGGCTTTTTTGATAACTTCAAACGGCTCAGGCTGAACCGGATGCCCGCCGGGTTTTTTCTGCAAGTAATCCGTTCCCCGGCATAAGATGCCCAATACATTTGTTTTACCGGAAAATATCGCGTTATATTCGCTGTGGAGGCAGTTTTTTGTTTTTTCATTAAAAATGATATATTTGTTGAACAAATCCCTGAAATAGGCAACCCGCGCCGCGTCCTCAAAAATATAAAAATCTATGGTGTATTTTTTATTGGGCATCTGCAATTTTTTGCTTGTTACGATGTTTTTACTTTTTTTTATATCATTTAGCGAATATCCCAACGGCTGCAAAAAAAAGTATTCCCATGAATTTTCATGTAAAAAAGTTTCTTTGCTTAGATATTGATTGTAATAATTTTGCTGATCAATAACCGGAATATACCCATGTTCCAGCGCGTAAGCGATATGCGATAAATTACACAGTGCCAGAAACAACAGCCCGTCTTCGCCCCGCGGAAAACCAATAACGTAAAATGTTACCTCCCCATTCTCAGGCCCATAACTTGTTTTTTTTTCAGTTCCCTTAAAGAAATTATTAATGGGCCGTATCATATTCCTGATAAAAAAATTGGGGTGTAATTGTTCTTTGCGTATTCTTTTATAAAAGAGCGGTAGCGGAGGCGGCGGAACAAAATCATTTTTAACGGAACGAATGTTCAATTGTAGCCCCGTATTTTATATATTGTTTTGAATAAAATGCTTACAACAAGATCAAAAAGCGTCAGCGGAAAAAGAACGAGGACACGATAAAAAATAACATACTGCAATCCGATAAAATCACGCGCCGCGTTATTTTCCCTGTAGAATAATTTTATTTTTGAAAGCAGCGCTATTCTTTCAGGCCGGCTCATGGAAACCGGAATATACATATTCCGTATCAAAAAAATGGTGTAGGTAAAATCTTTGGCGAGTATACGGTTTTTGAAGCGAGTCTTGCCGTTTTCTTTCAAAGCGCATATTGCTCGGGACGTATTGTTAAATCTGAATAAGCTATGCTCAAAATTGGGGCGCTTTTTTGATATTGAAATATCGTTCTCATGGTAACAATAAAGAATATCTTCAATAAGAGACCCGTCCTCAATAAACAAAAAATAGTTTAAGTTGAATAAAAAATCCTCTCCGAATGAATAGCCTCGCGCAAACCGTATGTTGTTATCCCTGATTATGTTGCTTTTATAAAGTTTGTTCCAAATGGTTCCGAATAAATCCGCCTTTTCGAGGATATACGCCATTTCCGCCTGGGAACGGTTAAAGTAACAGCTGGGCAGCGCGTAATTTTTTTCTTTATGACTGTATCCACAGCAAACAAAATCGCTTTTCCCCGCGGCGGCGGCTTTATACATTCGTTCATACATTTCAGAATGAACCGTATCGTCGCTGTCGACAAAAGCGATATAACTGCCGCTGGCGGCCTCTATCCCGTCGTTTCTCGCCGCCGACACGCCTTCGTTCTTTTTGCGCAGAACCCGTATCCGCTTGTCGCGTCCGGCGTACTCATCGCAAATTGTGGGGCTTTGGTCGACGGAGCCGTCGTCAACAATAATACATTCAAAGTTTTTGAAAGTTTGCGCGAGGATACTGTCGAGGCACCTTGCCAGATATTTTTCCGAGTTGTAAACAGGAACAATGATTGACAATAAAGGTTTATCTGACACCTAATTTCTCTATTAACGCTTTACCAAGATTTTCAGTAAAATTATCCAGCGAATAATGTTCGGCCTTTTCTCTTGCGCGTTCCGACATTTTTTTCCGTTCGTCTTCATGCTGTGTCAGATAAACAGTTTTTTCGATAAGCTGTTCGGGGGTGTCCCATCGGTAACCGTTGACGCCGTCTTCAATTATTTCCTTCTGCCCGCCCTTGTTGATAACCACCGGTACGCAGCCCGCGCTCATGGCTTCTACCGTGGTCAGCCCGAAATGCTCAATCTCAAACGGGTCGCTCTCTTCATCAACGCTGTAGCCTTTCGCGTGCCAAAAAATTTTCGCTTGGCTGTAATAAGCCTCTATTTCTTCATGGGAGGGGTTTTCGCGCAGGGTAATCAAATCCGCCATGCCGCCGATCAGGTTTTTAAGAGTTTCAACATAATTTTTTGTTTCAGCGATTACGGCGCCCGCGATGATCAGTTTATAGGTTTTTTGCAATAATTCCGACGCTTTATAAGCCGAAATAAGGATATCAATATCTTTGGACTTCTCAATTCGGGAACAGACAAAAATAAAGTCGGATTTTTCCCCTGTTTTTGTTATGAGTTTTACCGCCGGATCAATAAGGGCGGTCCTCGCTTCGTCAACTCCCCAAATACGGTCAAGCCAGTATCGGACATATTGCGAATAGGAAATATACAGCGCATAGGTTTTTAAAAAAGACCTGTCTTTTAATACGGCGGCAAAATATGCCCAGGGATATTTTTGAACAAATTTTGATTTTGTTTTACGGTACGGGGGGAAATGTATGATAACGACATTTTTTTTTGCCGCGAAACTGAACAGATTCATGGAACAGTTAAAAAAAAGATCGAATCTTTTAGACGTTCCGCGGATTTTGCGCTCAAAGAGAAAACGGCCAATAAAATTGGATTTGTCGGCGGACAACAGCGACAAGCTGATATTGACCGGTTTTATGTCTAGCCCAAAAGTGGAATTGAGACGGCTGGCAATGTCCGTGACGTGTATATCGCTATCACGATATTTCTCCGAAACAACGGTAATTTCAGGAAAATTATAAATTTTTTGCAGCGCGTAAATGATATATGAGCAATTCGCTTCGGTTCCGCCGGTTCGCAAAAGAATGTCAGAAATGTATAAGCCAATTTTCATGTTTTATGCCCTTAACAATTCAGGAAAATATTTGAATGTGCCACGGATAATACGCGGATTGAGCCATTTTATTACAGTTAACATTTTAAGGATAAAGACCGCGATGGGATTATCTTTTCTTTTTTTGTAATATTTTATTTTTGAAATAGCGAACTGGATACGGGAAAAAGAGCCTTGAAATGTTTTTTCGTTATATGCTGAATTTGACCCGCCTTCAAGGTGAATAACGCGCGGTCCGGGAATGATAATTCTTTTTTTCCCCGCTCTTTCAAGCCCGAGCTGCAAGTCACTGTCGTCAAAATATAAAAAGAACCGCTCGTCAAATTGCGCGTATTGGTCGTTTTTCATAAACAGGGCGGCGCCGGTAATGTACTCAACTTCCATCGGAGGAGCGCATGGCCGCTCCATTTTTTTCTTTCGCGGGAAAATCTTTTCTTTCAGCTCATTTTCGGCGGAAGAAAATCTTCCATAAGAATGGGTGGGCTGTTCGTTACGGTCAAGCAAAATACAGCCAAGGGCGCCCAACGGGGACTCTCCATGCTGTTTCCAGTAGTCGTGGAAAATCTTTGCCGCGTTATTCAAAACAACAGTATCGCTGTTTAAGAAAAAAACAAATTCGCCCGCCGCCTTCGCGCGGCCCCGGTTGTTGGCGGCGCCGAAACCGAGGTTCTTCTCGTTCTCAATTACCGTAACGCCGGGAAACCTGCTTTTTATCATCGCGACAGAGCCGTCGCCTGAGGCGTTGTCGCAGACAATTACTTCAAAATCAACATCGTTTGTCTGTAGATAAATTGATTCCAGACACTTTTCAAGAACCTTTCCGGTATTGTAATTGACGATGATTATTGATACCTGCATGGATTTTTAAAGTAGGCTATTGTTCTTTCCAGGCCTTCGTCAAGCGGGACTTTCGGCTGCCATGACAAATTTTCTTTCGCGAGGCTTATATCCGGCCTGCGCTGTTTTGGATCGTCCGGGGGCAGGGGTTTGTAAACGATTTTTGAGCGGGAAGATGTAAGGCTGATAACTTTTTCCGCCAACTCCAGCATGGTAAATTCGCCGGGGTTTCCCATGTTTACCGGGCCGGTAAAACTAGCGGGTGAATTAATCATGGCGATAAAAGCGTCAATAAGATCGTCAACATAACAAAAAGAGCGTGTTTGCCGACCGTCCCCGTAAATCGTAATTTCTTCGTTATTTAGGGCCTGCATAATAAAATTACTTACCACCCTGCCGTCCTTTGGATGCATTTTTGGTCCGTAGGTATTAAAAATGCGCCCAACTTTTATATCAACATGGCACTGCCGATGGTAATCAAAAAAAAGCGTTTCGGCGCAGCGCTTGCCTTCGTCATAACAGGAACGAACCCCCGCCGGATTAACATTCCCCCAGTAGGATTCCGGCTGGGGGTGAACTGAGGGATCGCCGTATACCTCGCTGGTGGACGCTTGAAATATTCGCGCGCCGGTTTGTTTTGCAAGTTCAAGCATATTGATCGCGCCAAAAACATTGGTCTTGATTGTCTTGATCGGATCAAGCTGATAATGGGGCGGGCTTGCGGGACAGGCAAGGTTAAAGATGTAATCCACGTCGGCCTGATACGGTTCGCATACGTCATGCTCTGCCAGTTCAAAACAGGGGTTGTTTGCCAAACGCTCGACATTCTGTTTTTGTCCGGTAAAAAAATTATCAAGACACACAACTTCAAAATTGTCATTCAGCAGGCGCTCGCAAAGATGGCTCCCCAGAAAACCCGCCCCGCCGGTTACCAGCGCTTTCGGTTTGCCGGACATTTCCCTGCTCATTGTAACTTCCCCCAGTTGATAATCGGCGCGACTGTTGAAAGCTCGGTATGCGTCGCGCGGGCGGGCAGGGCGGAGATCAGTTTTTTAATTTTTTTTCCGCGAAACTGGTTGCGCAAAAGGATTAAAAACAATCTTTTTTTCAATCTGAAGAAAAATTGACACATATCGGAAAAACTGTTTTGCGTTATTTGCCAAAAGGCGTAATAATCCAGCGGAATAAATGTTTTAGTGTACTTTTTCCAGATTTTATAGTCGTCGATCAGGGTTTTTACCCTGCAGGAAAAAGTCATGGTTGTAGAATTACACTCGCGCCAGTGGGCGCTTTCTGTCAGATACACCCTTGTTTTTTGCGGACGCTTATAGTTGAAGGGATTGCCCCCATAGCCTTCGAGTTTGTATTTGTCGGGATGATCAAAAAGGGTAACGTACTCGGCAATTTCAAGCCCTTCCAGAAGCGCTTTTTTTGCGTCAGGTAAATGCAGGTAATCATCTTCAAGCAGATAAACGGCGTCTTCCGGCTTACGGGTCTTAATTATTTTATCAACCATAAATATAAAAGAGCCGGAATTTCCCAATGCGGTTTCTTCTAACGTAAGCCCCTGTCCGGCGAACGAGCGAATAAAATCAAGCGTCTGTTGCCCGCAGTTGTCGGCAATAACATGAATATTTTCCGCGCCGAATTCCTTGACCGCGTTGCGCAGGCAGGAAAATCTGTCTCCGTTGGGCAGTTTTTCCTTTGGCCTGCCTTTGTCCGATATGCGGTAATATACAAAAAGTTCCATCGCGATCCGCTCCTAATCCCTTGAAAAAATATCTCGGGTATAAACTTTGTTTTTTACCACTGTCAATTCTTCCGACATACGGTTGGCAATAATGACATCGGATGTTTGTATAAATTCGTCAAAATTGCTTATAACCCGACAGCCAAACGATTCTTTTTCATTTATTGACGGGTCAAAGAGAATCACTGTTACGCGCTTTTTTTGCAGATTTTTGATGATGTCAAGAATGGCGGAAGCCCGATAATTGTCCGAACCGGTTTTCATTGCCAATTTGTATATACCGGCGGTTTTAGGGGCGCGTTTTTCCACCATTGCCGAGATATGATCTTTGCGTATCCTGTTTGAATCGACAATTGAGCTAATCAGACTGTTGGGTATGCCGGAATAATTCCTTTTAAGCTGTTGCGTATCCTTGGGAAGGCAGTATCCGCCGTAACCAAATGAGGGGTTGTTGTAAAAGCCGCCGATTCTGGGATCAAGGCAAACGCCTTCGATTATTGATTTGGTATTAAGCCCTTTCAGTTCCGCAAAGGTATCCAGCTCATTGTAAAACGCAATACGCATCGCAAGATAGGTATTTGAAAAAAGTTTAACCGCCTCCGCCTCCGTGGACGGCATATAACAGACCGGCGCGTCTTTCTTTTCCGCCCCCTGTAAAAGCAGGGCGGCAAATTCTTTCGCCCGTGGGGAAGAGTCGCCAATGATTATCCGCGAAGGGTAAAGGTTGTCATACAACGCCCTGCCTTCCCGCAAGAATTCGGGGGAAAAAATAATTTCAAGCTGAGGGTATTGTTTTCGTACCTGTTCGGTAAAACCCATCGGCACAGTCGATTTGATAATAACAACAGATGACGGCGACATTTTGCTGACATCGCTTATTACCTGTTCTACCGAAGAAGTATCAAAGTAATTTTTCTCCGTATTGTAATCGGTGGGCGTTGCGATGATGATGTAGTCCGCTTTCCCGGAATACGCTTCGTTTTTATCGCAAGTCGCCGCAAGCGTCAGTTTTTCGTTCGCGAGAAAGCCGCTGATTTCACGATCTTCAAACGGTGCTATATGTTTGTTTATCAGATCGACTTTTTGCCGCGAAATATCAAAAGCGGTTACATTGTTATGCCGAGCCAGTAAAACCGCGTTTGCAAGCCCCACATAGCCGATGCCGGAAACGGTGATGTTCATGAAACAATCCTTTCAAGATAATGAGCAAATGATCTGTCTAGATCATAGTTTTCATCAATAAATTTCTTTGCATTGTTACCAATATTTGCGGCCATATCGGGATTGGCATACAAAAGTTTTATTTTATTGACATAGTCTTCAGGAGAAATACATCTGAAATACTCTACATTGTCGCGGATATCAATGCCTTCGCTGGCAACATCCGAACAGAGTACGGGAATCCCCGATGATAACGCTTCAAGTATTTTTATCTTGATACCGGCGCCAAGCCGTAACGGAGCGACAAAACAAAAAGCCTTTTCAAACCAGGGTTTAACATCTTCCTGATATCCGGTAATGGTTATTTTTTCGCTTTTATATTTAAGTATTTTTTCGTGGGGGCTTGATCCAAGCGCGACAAAATCAAAATCACCGCTTAGATATTTGTTAAATACGTTTTCTATAAACCAAATGGCGCTTAAATAATTTTCAGGCCGAGACATCGCCCCAAAAAAGAGAATGGTTTTTTTATTCTGTAGTGTCGGCGTACAGGCAATTTTTTTGAAAAAGGGCGCGATAACTTCTACATTTGATATATTATTCTTATCAAGTAGCAACCTATCTTTATGTGAAAGCGTAAAGATGACATCCATTTTTGATAATAATAACAATTCTCTTTTTTTGATCATGTGGTACAACAGTTTTTGATGCAATTTTACCAAACCTTTGACATTGTTATATTCTCTTTCAAGCCGAAGAAAAGACACGTCGTGCTCAACCGCGCAATACTTTGCATGGGGAAATATTTTAACAACCATCGGATATAAAAACAGATTTTGAGTCCAACTTAATTCAATTATATCGGGAATATAGCCGGTTTTTTTCAGCGCCAGCAATTCCTGCTTCAAGGTATATTTACAATAGCCGTAAATAAAGCCGGAATACCCCAGCCAAATTATGCGGTTGTATAGCAGCACCAGAAATTTACGGTGTATTTTTTTGAGGATTGGCAAATCTTTATCCAGAATAATTACCGAGTTCGAAATATGGTATTTGTCCAGATCAAGTTTGGGGTATTCCCGCATAGATGAAAATGTCAGAAGGTGTGTTTCAATTTCTTTTTCCTGAACAAGCCGTTTGAGGTAGTAGTTATGCACTTGCCCTCCCGCATGGGGTGCGGCGTCATAGGGGGCAAATAACGAACAAATTAAAAGTTTCATGTTTCGTTGGTTATATGCTCTTTCCAGAAAATATAATCATAGTAATTGTCCCAGGCGTGACAGCCAAACGGTAATTTGTTGTTGTTCAGGTCAAGAAAATATTTGGAAAAAGAGCTAATGGAGAATAATGCCGATTCATTGTACTCGGGCAAATTATTGTTTTTCGCCAGCAACAATGACCAGATTGCGTCTTCATTTTGTTCACAGTTAAAATGCCGGAAACTTAGTCTGCCCAGCAGGTAAATAATAACTTTACAGCAGAATGAAAGCAAAAATAAAAACCTGAAACGGGAAAATATTTTATGCAAATCGAAAAAAAATGATTTCGCTAAAAACAACAGATATTCTTTCCTGACGAACAGGCTGTAATTGGATAAAAAAGCCTGAATTTTTCGTAAAGAAAAGCCCCCGTTCATAACGGGGTGAAGCGATACGGCTTTTATACCATGCTTTTCCATCGATACATGGGGAGCGCCTATATAATCATAATTTTTTCCGCACCAGTATTCAAGTTCGTCTCTGAACACATACGAATCAAGCTGATAAATCAGCATATATTCATATTTTAGAAAAATTTTATAGAATGATTTTGCGGTACATAAGGCGTTGTAGGCGTATATATTCTTGAAATAAAATTTTGGAAAGAAAATGATTGAATGTTGCACATCAAATTGATCGCAAAGAGCGATATATTTTGAAATATCAAGTTTTTTATGCGTTACAAAATAGAAATGATAGCCGTGTAAAATTTTGACGCATTGTACCAGTGAAGTATATTCCGTTTCTGAAATATCCTTTTTGTAAACAGGTATAACAATGCAGCATTTTAATTCACTTGAATTCATTTGCCTCTAACCCTATCATCAACGCTTTTTATATAACTTAGCCGTATATATTTTTATTAATCTTGGCACTGTTAATATCAGCCTTCCTATTCTATAACTTTTGGAATTCTCATACTCTTTAATATAATTGTTTACATATTTATTGAGTACATAATTGGCATGAAACGAACTTACCTGGGGTACGGAACGCGCGCTAATAAGGAAATCAAATCCTTCTGACCATGCGATATAAACAAGCATTCGCTCTAAACAATGAAGAATGGAATTGTCCGGTAACGGTTCCTTTGGAATATCCATGGTTTCCGGCTTTAGTATAAAAAGAGGGCGTAAAGCGGACGGCCGGTACCAAAACATATTGCCATAGGGAAAAACGAATGCCGTAAGCTCCAGAAAGTCGATATTTTTTTTACAATCCATGTTTTTCCATAAGTTATTCATTAATATGCCGAGTTTTTTTTCGTGGGAAGAAATGAGCGGGTTTGATTGAAAATGGCGCGGTATATCAGGAATAATAATACCAATTTTTTTGTTCGTGTTAAAAATATCAATTATCGCATTAACAGGGAGTAATAAAGAATCCAGCAAATCCTGTTGCCAAAGCATACCAACAGATGGATTTGCGTTTATGGTCTTTTTTGTGTGGAAGTGCCCGACTATATCATAGGTCTCCAGTTTGTCTGAGATGGATAGCCATGGCAGAATATCGCGGCCATGATTTTCAAAAAGAATTATTTCCTCAAGATTTTTATATGAAGGGTGATTTTTAAAACAATCAATAATTGCCTGCTTTTTTTCCAATGTATCGGTTGTTATATATAAATGGTATTCAACGGTCCATTCATCAAAAGTCGCCGCATATTTTTCAAAAATATCAAGATAGAAAATATGCAAATGTATCGCTATTTTGGGCTGGGGAATAAAAGATTTATTAACCGGTCTGGATTCCGGGATAAATATTTTATTGGTAGTTGTGAATGAGATTGATGGATCATATATATCAGAAAGATGATCCGCAATCAATGAAACAGGGTAATCTGTTTTATCATGTATTAACTGTTGAATAAATTCAGGATAAGGGAAATATAAAAAAGACTTTACTTTAATAAATGGAATAGAATTAATAATACATAAATCGGGAGACTTAATCGATATATTAACTTCATTATGCGCTTTTAAAACAGATGAACAGGTAAAGCCATTTTTTTTAAGAAGGGCGGTTAATCGTGTTTCATATTTAGAAATAACCGTCTCTACTTTTTTTTCATATTTTACATTTTTCCATAACTTTCTAAAAAATAATGACTTGATTACTACATTTTTAAAACATATAAAATAACTTTGAATATGAGGAGGTATTGATATTTTTTTTCCAGAAATTCTAGTAGTAAGTCCGTAGTGGTCTGTTAACCCCCAAAAATCAATATCTTTCGCTTCCATTTGGGTATAAAGCGGCTCAAGATCATAAAGCGGCCCAAAACAAGTGTCATTCATGAGCGTAAGATTGTCATATTCCGACAATTTATCCCAGCCTTCTTTTAGAAGGGCGTCCTTCCATGCGCCAAAATCATAACCCTTATTCTCCCGCAATTGAATGTCATCGCAATAATTTCTTATAATCGCTTGTTTTTCGACATCAATACCGCTGTTTGAAACAAAAACAATTCGGTTATATATATGTTTTATATGGCTTAAAGTATAGAGTACATGATCTGAGAGATTATTATGTTTATTGTAGTGACAGAAAATAAGAATACGTCTCATATATTTCCTTTACGGATTCAAATTGGGGTAGTAATCTTCCTCATTTGTTATAATTTTTTTCGAAACAGCTTCTTTTAACAAATCCCTGTCGGTTTGTTTGAATAATGTCGCATATACGCGTTGATTGCTTTTCTCAAGGTATTCGATATACGGTTTCCCAATTTCTGAAGCTAATTTTGAACCCTTTGAGACAATTTCATTATTTATTGGGAAAATTTTTCCAGCCAATAATTCTTTTCTTATTTTCTCTCTGAGAGGAAGAAACCAATCATCATCGAACATTTTATACTTGTCTTTTCTGTATTTATTAATAAATGCTTTGGTATATTCAAATACAATGTCTCCAAACTCTTCACTAAATAGATATATATCCCTGTTATACAATTCCTTCAACCTGGTAATATTCTGTTCAAGTATTTCTTTATCGTCAAATCCCAGGGCTGTAAGTATATCTTCAGAGATCTCGGTATAGTTTAAATTTAAAGTGGCTAATGCGAAGAAAGAATCTTCTATAAAGCCATCAACCGAGTCGATTAAATATACAATTCTTGATTCTGGCGAAACATTTAAATTTTTATCAAAAAACGCTCTGAAATCGTCATAATATATATCAATATCCGTGTCAAATAACGCCATATAATCACGTAGGGTATCCGCCTGAGAGAAATTAACCGCTCTCTCAAGGTTATGCGCGAAAGGCAGTCTGTTTATATCGTGAAACAGACCCAATAAAGCGCATTTCTTAAGGTCTAAATCTTTAAGATCGTCAATATACCATTTTAATAACCTGACAACTCTGTTAACATGATCGTGCCTGTTAAAAGCCGCAATTCTTTTGTCATTACCCAAGACGCTAATAAATCCTGTTATTCCTTTCAGTCGCTCCAGTTGTGCGGTTAATTTGGGATACTCTGTTCTTACAGCTTCGAATGCGTCTTTTTTGGAATATTTTTTCTTAAAATAAATCTGATTGCTGCTTGGCCATACCAAAGTCAATTGAACTGAATCAGAAAACGCAGGTTTGCCGGTTAAATGTGTTAAATAGTTTATTTTTTCTTGGGATATTGTTGAATTAACAATAATACAATCATCTTTAAATGTATAATTGGAACCGATTTCTTTATCCAAATTTGGAATATAATCATTTTCATTCCAGTTTTTCTTAAAATATTTACATCTGTCTTTTTGTTCTGGAACACAATTATTACAAAAATTTTCGCGCCACATACTGCCGTTGAAATCAGCCTTTTTCTGAACATAACTTAAAGCGCAGGATGTATGTTGAAAAACCGGATGAGAATGTTTTTTTGCGGCTTTTTGGATTTCTTCAAAAGATGGCTCCATTATATCCGTCACGCTTAGGATATCTTCATTATTATTTTTATTCTTGATGTAATCGTACAATTTAGCATGATTGGATTTGATAGAATTAAATATTTCAACGTTAATTACCAACCTTATGCAAATTGAACAATCGAAAATTGATTTTACTTGACTAAATATATCGTCAAGCTTTTCTGTAAGAAAATCCTTTACTATTGGTCTCCAGTAATGAACGAGATAAATATTTGTTATTTTTTCATTTTGAATTTTTTCTCTAATTTTTTTTGCGGACGCAAGACGCTCTTTATATGAAGGGACATTGGGTTCAAAATCTTTTGGCAAGAACGCAATGCTATATAAAATTATGGTGTCAAACGAATATTTTTTTATCATATCAACTATATCCAAATCAATTTTCTGCTTGGTTATCAATACCAGCGGTCGTTTCTTGTTTTTTTCCTCGTGTAAGTCAAGAATATTTTTCAAAATTTCTTTGTTGTTGCTTCCATACAACATATCTGTTTTATTTCCAATGGAAACTGGAATATTCCCAAGCAGTTCCCCTCCACAATGATTTGAGTTAAATTGATATTCGAGCAGTTCCTTCTCATAGGCGTTTCTTAAATATTCAGTTTTATCTTCATGAGGGCTTTTCCTTAAATCGGGTGTTGTATCCTTCCAGCCTTGGGGGCCTAAAAAGCAATATACACAATTTCCATTACAGCCAATTATGGGATCAAACGCAAGCCAAGAATCGTGCAGTTGAACAATTTGTTTAAAAAGCAAATCCGGCTGGTTTTTGCTGAAATCTTCCTTATACTTATTCAATTGCTCTTTATACTCGGTCAAAGAGACAGATGTTGACCAAAGAATGTAAAATTGTTCCGCTAAAGTTTTATACAAATTTTGTGAACAAACATCTTTTTCCCCACATTCTTCGCAATGCGGGCGGTTGTAGATAGAAGAACATTGTTTATTTTTCAGCAGATTCTCAATTTGAATTTCGAATAAGTTCAGTCCTTTTTCAATGCGATTTAGAAATCTTGAAACAATATAAGGTTCATAAAACAATCTGCTGTTGCTCATGAGTATTGTTCCATCTGTCGCCATATTTGTTATTCTGACTTCAAGCCGGTTGCTATCATTGCCAAGTTCTTTTTTTAGTTTATCAATGCTTTGTATACACTGATTAAATCTCTGGTAATTATTTCCCTGTTCTATCACATTTGTATTTTTAATACTTGAAATGTCATTTATTTTCAAGTGAAAATTTTCAGCGTAAAATATTTTTCTTGCTTCCAATGAATAAGGATTTAAAAGAAGCACTTTAAAATTGTCAGGCTTATTATGAAGCCGATCTTTTACATGGTTATAAAAACCACCGCGATTATTGTCTAGGGAAGGATTTAAATATGAGTTGCCAGTATGGGCCAATAAATAAATCTCGCCTTTTTCTTCTTTTAAGAATTCTTTTTTGTCATGATTACGTTCATCGTTTGATTCATGTGATATATAAATCTTTGTAATACCATTTTCATCAAAGCGTTTATTCAGCATTTCCAAATCGTATGCTCTATTCAAATTATTTTCTATTCTAGACAAAATAATACCAATTTTTTCCAAGGCAGCATTTTTAAACTTGATTTTAAATTCATCTATTATTCCATATCCGTTAATACCAAATACCTTGCCGTTATATTTCTTTAGAAAACTATTTATTTTTCTTCGCTGTTTTAATTGTTCATCGACTTTTGGATCAAATTCGTCGTTTTTTTCACATTGAAAAAAACAAAATTCAATATTTTCTCCGTTTTCATGTAATTTGCGGGTGATTTCAAATTCTTCCTCTGTTCCAGACCCATAATTTTTTGTAGGCGTGCCAAACCTATTCTTAAAAATACCAACATAAATATCTATATTGGCGAGCACTTTATTTATTTTGCCCTGATATGTTCCCCAGTCGGATATATAATTCTTTTCCCATCTATAAACAACAACATTATATGACTTTTCTAAACCTTCATTCTGATTTATTTGATTAATTATTTCTTCTACAGCTTCCCTTTCTTGTTTGGTATCGGACGGGGAAGAAACAAAAAGTTTAATTTGAGTTATAGGCTTCATATAATCGCCCCCTTCGACTTTTTGAGTTTTGCTTCAATTGCTCTGAATGTTTTTTCTGAAGAATGACCGTCATTGAAAGCGGCGTATTTTTCGACCGCTTCCGGGGAAACGGGATAGTATGTTTGATCAGAAAGAATGGCAAGTAATTCTGCCCAGTTCTTTGCTTTTATGCCTTCCATATTATCGAAATAATCGAAGTAATGGGCTCTGGATTCTTTGATATAGTTTTCATAATCAAACGGGGCGAGAATAACCGGTTTCTTGGCGGCGATAAAATCAAAATAAACGCTTGAATAATCAGTAATCAAAATATCAACATCTTTCAGGAAGCGGTATAAATCAATATAATCATTATCGCCTATGATATAAAAGTTTTCCATTTCAAGAGAATTTCTTTGTGTTTCATCACAAAAATGAGGTTTATATAGAAAGACATAATTATTTTCTATCAAGGCTTTATGAAATATTTCTTTGTTAAAACCGAAAGACGCGAATGGATCAAATACAAGGCCATTATACGACGCCGCCCTGAAAGTAGGCATATACATAATTATTTTACATTCAGAATGTTCGGCCTTTAGTTTTACCATGAAACCTTCAGTTTTTTCATTAAAGAGATAATCGCAGCGCGGGAGTCCGGTTTCGAATATACAATCTGCCGATAAACCAAGAGCGCTCTGCAAAAACGGAGTAAAAAATTTGCTGGAAGTTACAGTATAATCAGGCGAACGCTTGCTCCAAGGATTAAATATATCTGTTATAAGATAATTTTTTTCATCATCAAGGCAGATTTTTTTTAGCGGCATTCCATGCCAAAGCCAAACCTGGGTTATACCGTTTATATATCTGTGGTTAAAGTCACCCATATCATGGGTGCAAATGGCGATTTTTGCTGTCAGGCAAAGATGTTTGCCTTCTTTTGAATCCGCCATGGCGACGGGTATATTTTCTTCGCGTAATTGTTTATAAATAGCTTCGTCCTTTGTTATCCATGTACAGGAATATTCAGGGTGATGTTCTAACATATATTCAAACAAGGCTTTGGAATTATCGGAATATTTTTTCCCGAACCACGCGCCGAATATCCAAACATTTTTTTTGCGGGGTATAAGAATTTGCAAATGCCAAGGCGCCGTTTTGAGAATTTGTTTGACAGATTGAAAACAGCGTTGGATAAATTGAAAGCAGCGATATAAAAACCGCGTGAACAAGGGAGCGTTGGCGCCTGTACAAAAACGGTCTTTGATATATAGTTTCAATTTTTTATTTTTCATTTAGATCGTTCTTTATTTTCGTTGTAGATATTTCTTCGGTTCTTGATAAATACACAACTTCACATTTTTGTTTTATAAAATCAAATCTTCCTTCCCAGTCATTACCCATTACAAAAACATCAACCTCATATTTATCAATATCGTTTTCTTTTTGCTCCCATGTTTCCTCAGGTATAACGAGATCAACATATCTGATTGCTTCTAATAATTGTTTTCGTTCATTGTATCCAAAATATGTTTTTTTATTTTTTTCTTTGCTGTTAAATTCGTCTGTCGAAAGGCATACAATTAAATAATCGCCCAACTGCTTCGCACGGCGTAGCAAATTTATATGTCCATAATGTAATAAGTCAAATGTTCCGTAGGTGATCACCCGTTTCATAGAGTAATCACCTTAGCAGTATTTACTTTATATGCCATAATGTATCCTTATAATGTACTAAGAATATATTGATAAAAAGTTCCCTCTTTATCTAGAAGCGCTTCATAATTATCCACACCAGGAAAGTAATAAGTTAATTTGTGAGCAAATGAAATTTGCCAAATATACTCTTTTAATTCGTTAGAAAATCCATCAAATAACTTACCTTGAAGTATATGTGGCTCGGAGTTGTTTTTATACAATATTTTTTCCCATAATTCAGTTGATTCCTTATCATATTTAATCAGTAACAATAAAGAAATATGGAAAAGAAAATAATGCGGCATTTCTTCTTCTTTTTCCCAAAAAGACAGTAAAACATTCAATAACTTTTTTAAAATAATATTGTTTTTCTTCGCTACAATAAACCAGCTTGACGCAGGTAAAAAAACTTTTCCTGCAATAGAGGACTTAAACATAAACAATTCACTCTCAATAATTTTCTTGGGAATATTATCCGTAAGAAAAACGGTGGCGTCAAGCCATACGCCGCCATAATTTACAAGTAACAAAAGCCGCAATAGATCAGAGAAATGTGTTTTTGTAATAAATCCCTTTTTATATTTTGTAATTATGTAATCTGGAAAAGAAACATAACTATTAATGTTTTTTTCTGTTATTAGAACTACATCATAACCGGCTGAATGTTCTCTAATTGATTTTATACAAGCCTTTACGATATCCTTAGCGTTATCATATCCCTGTAGCCAGCATACCCAAATAACCTTATTCTCAATAATTTGTTGATTCAAAAGGGGGGGGG
>JGI24698J34947_10000031_pt1 | contig 38432 bp, 23 predicted proteins | sample TergutMp193P3_FD_34947 | JGI IMG/M metagenome (IMG submission 34947) | reverse complement strand
GGTCTCCATGTGCCCCAGGAAAATATTTTCATAGATCGAAAGATACGGACTAAGGGCAAGTTCCTGATGAATAATGGAAAGCCCCTCTTTTTCACTGTCCTTGACGCTGTGATAATTGGTTTCACGCCCATTAAAAAAAACTTTACCTTCGTAATCGCCCTTGGGGTAAACGCCGGAGATACAGCTCGTCATGGTGGATTTCCCCGCCCCGTTCTCCCCGCAAAGAGAATGGATTTCGCCTTTTTTAACCTTGAAACTGACATTCTCAAGGGCCCTGACACCCGGAAAGTCCTTGGTCATGTTCTCCACTTCAAGAATATAATCACTCATACAACTCCCTGAAAAAACACAAAATCAGCGTTAGCCTATTTCGATCTTTACCACGGAGTTTTGCTGTCCTTACGGACAGCTTGGAGTTATGCACGGAGTAACACGGAGTTCTTATTTGAACTTCCTCCGTGTCCTCCGTGTTCTCCGTGTCCTCCGTGGTTAACTCTCTTGGAGAGTTACCTCAACTGTGCCGCTTCGGCGTCCGTGAAGAAGTTGGCGTCAACCGGTACAAGGAGATTGCTCCTGCTGACAGGGGTAACTTCCAGAAGGTACGTTGTTACTCTCTTCTGGCCTGTATCGCCAATCTGCCCAAGGCCGATTGTTTCGGCTATGACCGCGCCGGGGATATTGGGGGTCTGACCCTTGAGGATCGCGTCAGCCAAAATCAGGGCGGCTTCGGCGAGCTTCGACGTGTCTTTGAACACCGTCATGTACTGTTCGCCGTTCTTTATGGACAGCATTGAGGGGAATTCCGCGTCCTGGCCGGTGACCACCGGAAGGGTGGTGCGGTATTTGGCATCGGCCCTGCACGCCTCGATAACGGCGCGGGCAATGGGGTCATTAGGCGCAAGTATCGCGTCAAGGGTAACGTTTGCCGCGTCGCCGATCAACAGGTTTTCCATGCGGGTCTTCGCAATGGGCGCCTGCCAGTTCTCGGTGGTGATCCTCAGGAAGTTCGCGGTGTCGGACGAGGCCCTGGGGGCGGGGCCGACAATCTGGAGCACGCCCCTGTCAATGTAGGGGTTGAGGATGTCCATCGCGCCGTCAAAGAAGAAGAACGCGTTTCCGTCAGTGGGGGAACCGGCGAACAGGGCGATCCTCTTGGGGGCCGCCGCGGTAGCCGCGTTCAGGTTCAATCCGTCCACAATGGCGCGGCCCTGTACCTGGCCGACATTGAAGTTGTTAAACGTAATGAAGTAGTCATAGTCGGCGGAGTTTGAGATGATCCTGTCATAGGCGATGACATGGACGCCGTCCCTTTTGGCCTCGGCAATAACCGGGGCAACACCGTCATTGATACAACCTACAATCAGTACCTTCGCGCCCTGGAGCAGGAAGCTCTGAATCTGCTGGTTCTGCGTCGGCTGGTCCGCATTCGCCCAGTTGACCGCTCCGAAGTAGCCGCGTTTTTCGGCTTCCGCCACAAGCGAAGTTCCGTCCTTCATCCAGCGCAAAACGTGGGTTTCCGGCATTGCCATACCAATCATGGTCTTTCCGCCAGCGGTGGTAGTCGCCGCCCTGTTGCCGCCCGCAAACAGGGAGCCCGCCACAAGCAGAACCAAAAGAATCATTGCAATTCTTTTCATAAAATCCTCCAAAGATAAATTATTTAGCTATATAGTATCACCAATACTCGGAAAAAACAAGAAAAAAAATCGATACAAGACAAAATCGTNAAAATGGGTGCATCTTCATATATCTGATTATATGATCACCGTGTGTTTTGANNTATCTTTCAGGCGGTATTGACAAAGGCGCCTTTCTTTGCTAGGTTCAGGTTGCTTCTAGAAAAACGGCGGCATCAGCCTTTCAGGCTGGAGCCGAGTGGAATTGTATGGCGGCATACGTCCCTTCGGGCCGTTTGCCGATCGGAATTATTAACCGCCGCCTCGGCTAACGCCTGCGGCGGCTTGGCGGCATGCGCCCTTCGGGCCGCTTGCCGAGCGGAATTGTATTTTATGTTTTACTTAGCTCAACTTTTCAAGTTGAGCTAAGTAAAACGGCGGCATAGCTCAGTTGGTAGAGCAAACGGCTCATATCCGTTCGGTCATAGGTCCGAGTCCTATTGCCGCTAAAGAAAAGGTAGTTGCGACTCAAATGTAGTTCATTGTCTTACTTTTTCATTATTCTGGTTGGCCAATATTCATTAATTTCCGCATTTATGCTACACTAACGAAGGAGGAATTATGGCCCGGCTTGAGGAAATTACCACAGGCAGCAATATTTCAGGCATCACGGGGCATGACCCGGTTAGTGTCGTAGCTGTAAAATGGTACGGTAATGCTGTACTGGAAATTACCTTTAAGGATGTAAAAGGACAACTTGCCAGCCAGCTCCTCTATCGGGAAGATGAAGCACGAATTGAGGTCATTGATGGAAATCTGCCCTGGTGTTTCGATGCCGATGCCAATTCTCTCAGGTTAGTTTCGGAAGCATACCGCATTCATTTAGCTCATATTTTTGACCCTTACCTCGCNGTGCATACATCGGAAATTGAACCTTTGCCCCATCAGATTTCAGCGGTTTATCAGGAAATGCTCCCACGCCTNCCGCTTAGATATATACTCGCGGACGACCCCGGCGCCGGAAAAACGATAATGACAGGGCTTTTTATTAAAGAGCTTATTGTACGNGGCGACCTGAAACGCTGCATGATAGTCTCNCCGGGGAATCTGGCNGAGCAATGGCAGGATGAGCTTTTCCGAAAGTTTCATCTTCATTTCGAGATACTCACCAATGACAGGATTGAATCGGCGGTAACCGGCAACATTTTTACCGAAATTAGTTTTTGCATTGTACGTCTTGACAAACTCTCCCGCAGTGAAGAAATTCATGAAAAATTGCGGATCAGCGATTGGGACCTGATAGTATGTGATGAAGCCCACAAGATGTCCGCGACGGTTTGGGGAGGAGAGGCAAAATACACAAAACGCTTTCTTTTGGGTAAGCTTCTGTCTTCAATTACCCGGCATTTCCTTTTACTGACGGCGACACCGCATAACGGTAAAGAAGAAGATTTCCAGCTTTTTATGTCACTTATTGATCCCGATCGCTTTGAAGGCGTTGTACGAAGTGGAAACCAGGCTGTTGACGTATCCGATGTTATGCGCCGTCTTGTCAAGGAAGAACTCCTAAAATTTGACGGGACACCGCTTTTCCCGGATCGTTTTGCCTATACTGTTAATTACGATCTGTCTCCTGTGGAAGCGGAACTNTATACGGCAGTAACAGATTATGTCCAGCAGGAATTTAACCGTGCGGANAATCTNAATAATGAGCGTAAAACAACCGTCGGTTTCGCGCTCACTGTTTTACAGCGCCGACTGGCTTCTTCGCCTGAAGCAATTTACCAATCCCTCAAACGCCGCAGGGAACGGCTTGAAAACCGGCTTGCCGAAGAACGCCTTGGTAAACGCGCTGCGGAGTACACTTTTACGGATATTGATGATTATGATGATGACGATCTTCCATCTGATGAGGCGGAGGAAGCCGAAGAACAGGTAAGCGACCAGGCTTCCGCCGCGTCTACCATAACTGAACTTGAAGCGGAAATCGCTACCCTGAAGCATCTGGAAAACATGGTAAATATTGCGAGAACCAGCGGCGAAGATCGTAAATGGAAAGAGCTATCCAGGCTTTTGCAGGACGACGGGAAAATGTTCGGTTCCGATGGATTACGTGAAAAACTCATTATTTTCACAGAACACCGTGATACACTTCGTTATCTGACTGACAAAATACGCTCCCTTCTGGGAGATGCAACGGCGGTAGTCAACATCCACGGTGGCATGCTTCGTGATGAAAGGCGGAAAATCGAAGAACTCTTTAAACAGGACAAGGAGGTGCGTATCCTTGTCGCCACCGATGCCGCCGGAGAGGGTATCAATTTACAACGGGCGCATTTGATGGTGAACTATGATCTGCCCTGGAACCCCAACCGTCTTGAGCAGCGTTTTGGCCGAATCCACCGTATCGGGCAAACCGAAGTCTGCCATTTGTGGAACCTTGTCGCCAAAGAAACCCGCGAGGGAATGGTCTTTCAGCGTCTGTTTGAAAAACTGGAACAGGAACGTGAAACCCTTAAAGGCAAGGTGTTTGACGTTCTTGGTAAACTTACCTTTGAAAATCGATCCCTGCGGGAATTATTAATTGAAGCAATCCGCTACAACGAAAATGAAGATGTTCGTTCCCGGCTTTATCGAGTGGTAGACAATTCTCTGGACACTGAGAAACTCAGGAAATTAATTGATGAATATGCCTTGACTGAAGATACAATGGACATTCACCAAGTTATGAAAATCCGCGAAGACATGGAGCGTATGGAAGCCCACAAACTCCAGCCACATTTTATCGAGACATTCTTTATTGAAGCCTTCACCCGCGTCGGAGGTAAAATTCGTCCCCGTGAAGACGGGCGTTACGAAATCAATACCGTGCCCTTTGCTGTCCGTAACCGGGATACGCAAATAGGCTTTGGCGAGCCGGTACTGACTCGTTATGAGAGGGTTTGTTTTGACAAGCCTTACAGAAACGTGCCCGGTTTGGTGCCTGCGTCCCTTGTCGTTCCCGGCCATCCTTTGCTGGAAGCAACCATTGACCTGGTGCGTGAACGGAACGGCGATGTTTTAAAACGCGGCGCTGTATTTATTGATGACAGCGATTACGGCTCCGATGTACGGTTGCTATTTTATATTGAGGAATCGATTCAGGACGGAAAAATTCTCCCCGGTGGAAATAAACGTGTTATTTCAAAACACATTCATTTTGTCGAGATAAAAGAAGACGGATCGGCGATTAATGCCGGTTATGCGCCATATTTGGACTACCGGGCGGCAACAGAAGACGAACAAAAAACAATCGGTTCTTTTACTGGCAGTCAAAAATGGCTGCAAACAAATATCGAAGATATCGCGGCAGGTTTCGCCATTTCACAAATCATTCCGGCCCATGTTTCCGAAGTACGGGAGCGTAAAACAAAACTCATTGATAAAACCGCTAAAGCGGTCAAGGAACACTTGACCGCCGAAATTCAATATTGGGATTTTCGTGCTGCCGATCTCAAACAAAAAGAGGACGCGGGGCAAACAAACGCCCGCCTTAATTCCCAGATCGCCAATCGGAGAGCGGAAGAACTGGAATCCCGAATGCATAAACGCCTTGCCGAACTGGAAGCGGAACGACTCATTTCCGCAATGCCCCCGGTAATAATCGGCGGCGCTTTGGTAATTCCCCGCGGCTTGTTGAATAAATTGCAAGGGAAAGGCCAGGATTCCTTTTACCCTGATACTCAATCTCGACGTGAGACGGAACTTGCCGCCATGAAGGCCGTCATGGATATAGAAATGTCTCTTGGCTATATTCCCCGCAATGTAAGCGCTGAAAAGTGCGGGTATGATATAGAATCAACCATACCATTGAAGATACGAGGTAATGACGCGCCGCTTCGGTTTATCGAAGTAAAAGGCCGCACTAAAGGCGCAGATACCGTTACCGTAACAAAAAACGAAATACTAACCGCGTTCAACAAACCTGATGAGTACATTCTGGCAATTGTTGAAGTTGATGGGAATCAGACACAAACCGTTTACCTGAAAAAACCGTTTAAAGTCCACCCTGACTTTGCAGCGACAAGCGTGATGTATGATATAGGGGAATTGGTTGGTAGTGCGGAAACAATCTACAGGGAGTAAACTATGCCAATGCAAAAAGATATGTATCCAGGAAGCAAGTGGTGGAAAATAGACTTTCACGTTCATACACCTGCATCAAGTGACTATAAAAATAAAGATATATCAGAAGAGAAATTTTTAAGAACGGCAATGGAATCCAACCTGGATTGTATGGTCATTGCCGATCATAATTCGGGGAAATGGATTGATACATTACAGAAAAAAAACATGGAAATTCAGCGGTCTGATATTAGACCGCAATGGTATCGTGATCTATTCATTTTTCCAGGGGTTGAAATTACTGTAGCCAATAGCGGAAGCCGTGTCCACTTAATCGCAATCTTCGATATTAACTGTGACACTCAAAAAATCACATCCGTTTTGGGAGCTTGCGGTATTGCCGATGGTTTTGGCGATTCTCAAAGCACATCAACCATAAAAGGCTTTATTGAATCTGTTGCGCTAATTGAAAATTACGGCGGAATCGCCGTTCCCGCACACATTGACGGTGAGAACGGCCTGTTGCATAATACAACTTCATTGGGTTTAGATTTGGAAAAAAGCCTGGGCAAAATCAATGCCGCCGAATTCTGCGATATACACGCATTTGACAATGTAGAAGATAGGCTTAAAAATGCGGTAAAAAAAATTGCCAAACTTGGCGGCTCCGATGCCCATAATGCTAGTGATATCGGAAGGTTTAGTAGCTGGGTAAAAATGGATAGTCCCTCGCTGGCTGGTCTGCGGCTGGCCTTGATGGATTATGAATATAGCGTAAAGAACCAGGAAGATAATCCGAATCATCTGCCGGATGTATGGTTTAATAATCTAGAAATTCAAAATATGAAATACTGCGGGCGTATTCCCGGTCGGGCTTTCGCCTTGGCGTTGAGTCCGGGGTTAAATGCTTTCATAGGTGGCCGTGGGAGCGGAAAATCGACCCTTCTGGAATCCATTAGAATTGCGTCCCGTCGTGATTCTGAGCTGACTATTGAGGCACCAAAAACGAAAGAAAAAATTGATAGATTTATGTCAACGGCGAAAGATGGCGCAATGATGCAGGATACCAAGATTATTCTTGAATTATGGCGTTACGGACAGCACTACAGACTGCATTGGCGTAATGACCAGCAGGGAAATGTACTTGAAGAAAAGACTGCCGATGGCCAATGGCACAATACCGAACCCGGTATCCTGCAGGAACGATTTTCCGTCAGTATATTCAGCCAGAAGCAGATCGAGGAACTGGCCTCCAACCCCAGAGGGTTACTTAAAATAATTGATCAATCGACTGTTGTAAATCGTAATGAATGGAATTCGCGATGGGAAAATACAAAAAGCTTTTTTATGCAATTAAGGGAAAAGCAGCGTGAACTCATACGACGTATTTCGGATGAAAGCCAAATTACAGTAAAAATAGCAGATCTTGGTAATAACCTGAAACAATATGAAGCTCAAGGCCATGGGGAAATTTTAAAGAATTATCAGCGGCGTATTTTACAGAAAAACGCCCTGCCCTCCGATGACGTATTTAATAATATTTCAGCAAACATTCTGGATTTATCTTCCGCCATTGGCTTACCTGATTTTCCTGTTCACCTTTTTGATGCAAATGACGATACCGTTTCGGAACTAAAAACTATTTATGAACGGGCATCTTTAAGTTTCAAGGGTGTGTCTGAATATTTCGTTAAGCTGGCTCAGGATATTGATCAAATAAAAGTTGAAATGAAACAGTCAGTTGCAAACAGCAAATGGAATCGCTCTTTACAATCAAGTACAGAAGCTTATACAAAGCTTATGAAAGACTATCAACAGAGAGGTAATCAGATCAATTTATCTCTTTATGACGAGTGGACGCAGCAATACCGCCAATTGCAGCAGCAGTTACAGGATATTGGAGGAATCAAACTGGAGCTTTCTGATGTAGAAAAGCAAATAAATGATTGTTATACAAATTTCTTTTCTCTTCGTTCCGAACTGTTCGAAAAGCGGCGTAAATTCCTTGATACAGTGATAGGCTCAAATCCATTTGTACGTATGGAATTGACGCAATTCGGCGATGTAAATCCACTGGAAGATGAGTACCGTACAATACTCAATGTAGAAGGAGAAGCATTCTCATCATCTATCCTCGATAAACAAGACAAGAAAGGCATTCTATGTGAATTGCAATATTGGCAGGATAACAATATACCGGGAGACAAATTACCGGAGTTGATAGAATCTGTAAAAAAGATCACCATTGATATAGCCAATGCTCAACCGGCAAATATTATCATTGATCTCCGCTATAAAACACGGTTGCGGGATTATCTTGAAAAACAACCTTCCATTTTTGATCATTTATATGCCTGGTTTCCGGAGGATCTGTTACAGGTCAAGTATTCAAAAGACCCGTTTTCCGGCAGCTTTGACAATATCGGAAGCGGTTCCCCCGGCCAAAAGGCTGCGGCAATTCTTGCGTTTCTTCTAAGCTATGGAGATCAGCCTTTGATTATTGACCAACCGGAAGATGATCTTGACAACGCGCTTATTTATGATCTGATTGTACGTCAAATACAAGAAAGTAAAACCAGGCGCCAATTAATCATCGCCACCCACAATCCAAATATAGTCGTCAATGGCGATGCGGAATTAACAGTCTCTTTGAAGTTTTCTGGCGGACAGGTACATATGGATACCGCAGGCGGACTAGGAACGTATGAAGTCCGCGCGTCCATTTGTACCATTATGGAAGGCGGCAGAGAAGCATTTGATAAACGTTATAATCGTATAACTTTGAAGAGGTAAGTATGTTTGATACAATAGAAGAATTGATGAGACAGATTCGTTTGGGCGAGGATTCTTCCCTGGAGTTAAAAGATCTGCGTTATAAAGGAGACATGGTAAATGAACCTCACAGAACCAGTATGGCAGACGCGCTCTCGGCGATGGCTAACACGGCTAACGGTGTTTTTGTTCTGGGGGTTGATGATAAAACAAGATTGATAACAGGCATTCCGACGGAGAAACTGGACAATGTTGAAACGTGGCTCAGGGATATTTGCAACGGTTTAATTACTCCTCAGCTATTTTGTCGGATAAGAAAAATAAGTATCACGACGAATGACGGAACAGAGCGAAATATTATCCGGGTCGATGTACCCAAAAGTTTATTTGTCCACCAAAGTCCTGGCGGATATTTTGAACGTATTGGAGCGTCAAAACGGAAAATGTCCCCTGATAGGCTGGCACGCCTTTTTCAACAACGAAGCCAGGCGAGAATGATTTATTTTGACGAACAAGCCGTAACCAATGCTCCTTCGGGCTGTCTGGAAAAAAATTTATGGGGAAAATTTATCACCTCTCTTTCCTCCGATAATGATGAAGAATTTTTATTAAAACTGAAATTTCTTACCAAAGATCAGGATGGTGTTATTTATCCGACTGTCAGCGGCATATTAATGGCATATAATCAACCACAGGAATATCTGTCCAGCGCTTTTATCCAGGCTGTCGCATACCGGGGTAATGAGCGCAATGCGGCTTATCAATTGGATGCACAGGATATTACAGGACCACTGGATAAGCAAATAAGAGATGCCTGTATGTTTGTAAAGAAGAATATGCAAATTTACGCCATAAAAGAACCTGCACGCCGCGATATTCATCAATATTCAATGCAAGCAGTTTTTGAGGCGGTGGTAAATTCCGTTGCCCATCGTGATTATTGTATATTGGCATCAAAAATCCGTTTACATCTTTTTTCTAATCGGCTTGAAATTATATCTCCCGGCTCAATCCCAAACACGATGACAATAGATTCACTGCCATTACGTCAAGCAACAAGAAACGAACTATTGACCAGCATGCTAGCGCGTTGCCCCGTAGAATCTCCCAATATTGAGACATCACGTCATTTCTTTTTGGAGAGGCGCGGCGAGGGGGTGCCTATTATTCTTGCAGAGAGCAAAAAAATATCCGGGCATCTTCCGGAATATCGTTTACTTGATGATAGCGAATTACTGTTAACTATATACGCTGCTGCTGTTCCTGCTCAGCGGGGAGAAGAATAACATGCCCTACACCAAAAAGCTCATCGAAGTAGCCCTTCCGCTGGAAGCAATCAACGCCGAATCCGCACGCGAAAAATCAATCCGCCACGGGCATCCCTCCACCCTGCACCTGTGGTGGGCAAGGCGGCCCTTGGCGGCTGCCCGCGCGGTGATATTCTCTTCGCTGATAGACGACCCTGACCAGGAAGGCGTTCCGCAGGCGTTATTGGAACGTATCGACGCGCTTCCGCTGGAAGACAAGTATAAAGACACAAACTCGTCCATAGGTGAAGTTCGCCGTTATAAGCTATTTGGGTTTATTGAAAAGCTCGTGATGTGGAAAAATTCCAATGACCCTGCGATAATAACAATGGCGCGGCATTTGATATACGCCGCTACCAACGGTAACCCCCCTCCGCTGCTTGACCCCTTCGCTGGCGGTGGTTCGATACCGCTTGAAGCCCAACGGCTCGGGCTGGAAGCCCACGCCAGCGATCTGAATCCCGTCGCGGTAATGATTAACAAGGCGATGATTGAGATACCGCCGAAATTCGCGGGACAGCCGCCGGTGAATCCGCAGGCACGCAACAAAACAGACTACGATGGTGAATGGAAAGGCGCGCAAGGCCTTGCCGAGGACGTGCGTTACTACGGCGAATGGATGAAGCAAAAAGCGTTTGAGCGTATCGGGCATTTGTATCCCAAGGTCAAAGACGAAAACGGGCATGAGCATACCGTAATAGCATGGATTTGGGCGCGGACAGTGAAATGCCCGAATCCGGCTTGCGGGTGCGAAATACCGCTAGCGAGTAGTTTTGAGTTGTCGAAGAAGAAGGGGAAAGAAGCGTATATTCAGCCGATTATTGAAGGAAAAAAGATACGCTATGAAGTCAGGTATGGTAAAAATGCGCCGAAACCAACAAAATATGAACGTGCAAGTTTCAAGTGTTTATGTTGTGGTGAAATCGCTATTAATGATTATGTGAGGAATGAGGCGGTAGAAGGACGTATGGATGCACAGTTAATGGCTGTTATTGCCGAGGGAAAAAACAAACGCCTCTATTTTCCCCCTTCAAGAGAACAGGAACAAGCCGCTTTGCAGGCTACCCCTGCTTGGAAACCAGACCAGCTTGTAACAACGCCTTGTCACGATGTTGACAGATTACCTATGTATGGTATGCCGACTTGGGGTGACGCTTTCACAAACCGCCAACTTACTGCTCTCACAACTTTCAGCGATCTTGTTGCAGAGGTGCAGACGCAGATTGAGGCAGATGGAGGGAGCCGAAAATATGCACAAGCGGTAGGAGTCTATTTGGCATTTTCAGTGGATAAGGCAGTCAATCTTTGGTCTTCAATAGTAAGCTGGATGAATGATAGAGGGGCTTTTCGCGAAACCTTTGCCCGTCAAGCTATTCCAATGGTATGGGATTATGCAGAAGCAAATCCTTTTTCGGAATCTGGCGGAAATATTGCTATGTTCATTAAGAGATGTGCTGATGCTATTTCGTATGTACCTAATAACGTGTTGCCCGGATCAGCTTTTAAGCAGGAAGCCCAAGATGATTATAAATTGCGTAACATAATGGTTTCAACTGACCCGCCTTATTACGACAACATCGGTTATGCTGATTTGTCAGATTTTTTCTATGTATGGTTGCGACAAGCAATAAAAGGGACATATCCTGATTTATTCCATACAATGCTTGTACCAAAAACGGAAGAGTTGGTTGCGACACCATATCGGTTTAAAGGCAATAAGGCCAAAGCCTATAGGTTTTTTGAAGATGGCATGTTTCAGGCATTCAAACAGATTAACGTCTACGTTCGTGATGACATTCCAACGACAGTTTATTATGCCTATAAGCAAAGCGCAAATGATGACAACGATAATACTGCCTCAACAGGATGGGAGACAATGTTGTCGGCTATCATTCAAGCCGGTTTTACAATTACAGGTACTTGGCCAATGCGGACAGAAAGCCCGGGGAGAGCGATTGCTCAAAACACCAACGCCCTCGCCTCCTCCATCGTTCTCGTCTGCCGCAAGCGTCCCGCAGATGCGCCGGTCTGCACACGTCGCGACTTCATCAATGCTCTCAAGCGCGACCTCAAGCCGGCACTGCAAAAGCTTCAGGCGACTAACATCGCGCCGGTTGATCTGGCGCAGTCGGCCATAGGTCCCGGTATGGAAGTATACTCACGCTTTTCAAAAGTGCTCGAAGCGGACGGTACGCCGATGACTGTCCGCGGCGCGTTGCAGATAATCAACCAGGAACTCGATCTTTACTTCACAGAGCAGGACAGTGAACTTGACAGGGACAGCCGTTTCTGCGTGGATCTTTTTTCACAATATGCCTTTAATAACGTAAAATTTGGCGAGGCGGATGTACTGGCACGGGCAAAGAACACGTCGGTAGAAAAACTTGCCGGGCGCGGTATCCTCTACGCGCAGAAAGGCGTAGTTCACCTGCTCTCACGGGAAGAAATACCTGAAAAAGTTGAGCATGATGAGCAGATCATCTGGCTACTCACACAGCAGCTAACGCGCTCAATGGATAAAGACGGTATTGCCGGAATTGCAAAAATTCTCGCGGGAATGTTTGGCTCAAACGCCGATTTCGCAAAATCTCTGGCCTACCGCCTCTTTACCATCGCGGACCGTAAAGGCTGGGCGCAGGAAGCTTACGCTTACAACTCGCTGGTAATCGCGTGGCCGGAAGTGCAATCCAAAGCGGCTGAATTACAGGCGCGAATGCGAAAAACTGAGCAGAAGACATTGGATTTTGATATAGGAGAGCAATAAAATGGCTATTAATCGTGTGGATATCAAGGATTTTCTCGTATTCAAGGGTGAATTTACAGCTGAGTTTTGTCCGGGCGTAAATGTCCTTATCGGTGGGAACGGCACAGGTAAAACTACGTTGCTTGAAGTTTTAAATAGAAAAACAAGCAATGAGTTATTATATGTGTTACAAGATGAGAAGGGAAATAAAATCGGGGAAACGCTCAACTACTTTCGCGGTAGTTTGGATTCTGACGTACAATATATTGCTAGCCCAGAAATAACCAACAATAATATTAACATTGGGGTTGATTTCGAAAAAGCCATAAAAAAGACGGTATTTATCTCAGCCAATATTTTGGGTCGGTTACGTGATATTATTGAAAAAATTATCAATAGGGAACCCACCAGTAAATATACTACGATTACGCACATGATGGAAGAAAAGTTGGGGATAAAAGGTATTGTTCGTGAAAAAGCGTATGGGGCTATTTTAACATACGTTGTAAGGCCTAATGACGAGAAATATATATTAGCTTTTGAAGCTTCCGGAATACAAAAGTTCGTACTGCTGTATTTACTTCTTAAATTTAGTTTTTTTGAAAATGGTTCCATCTTGTTTTGGGACGAACCTGAAAACAGCCTCAACCCAGAACTTATAACTGTGCTTGTTGACATTCTGCTTGAACTGTCGCGTAATGGTGTTCAAATATTTATTGCAACGCACAGCGAGATTCTCGCAAGTTATTTAGCTGTTAATCGTCAAAACGGGGACAAAGTGATGTTTACCTCACTGTATAAAGATGGTGAACATATTAAGGCGAATACAAGCGATCGTTTCGACTTGCTTGAACCGAACAATCTCACAGCCGAACCGGTAAAGCTGTACGAGAAAGAAATTGAAAGGGGGATGGGTAGCAATGGCTGATATTATCACAGAAAGTGGCATGGACTTTGTAGCCAACAACACCTTTCATATTGAAAAATCGCAACTCTATACAAATTTGGGTGAAGGTGTTCACTCAGTTGAATTTATCCGCGCCAAAGACAATACGCTGCTGTTCGTTGAAGCAAAGACAACATTCCCAAATCCCGAAAAAAGCGAAGAGAATTTTCAAACTCAGATTAACGATATTTGCGATAAATTCATTCATTCGCTGAGCCTTTACTCATCTGTTGAAGTTGGTGTCAATGAAAAAATGTTCGCCAATGATTTCGTGCTGTCTGAAAAGGTTTTTCTTATCTTTATATTAGTGATAAAGAACCATGAGATAAAATGGTGCAGACCTATAAAACAAAAAATTACACTAACTTTGCCGTCATATCTTAAGAAGATATGGAAACCGGAAGTATATGTCTTAAATCACGAAGCCGCAAGTAAAAGAAAACTGGTAATTACTTAATTCGATAAAACAGGAGGAATAGAAAATGGCGGAAAACCATGTAATGATTTCACAGGGCTTTCGTACGCTTCTTGGCGTGTTCGCGCCTTATGTAGGCGCTGAACTGGTTATGGAATTCGGTAAAGATTGGTGGAATTCCGCGGTTCTCGATGTACTCTATGATGACCAGAAACGTGATCTTCCCGATTCCAGCGATAATGAAAAGCTGCTCAATTCTCTTGATATTCAACGCTGTCTTACACTGTTCGATGTGCATTGGCAAAAGGTCTTTCGTAAAAAACTGTCGGTCGATCACCGAACATGGGCTAAGGAACTTACAGGCATTAGAAACAGGCTGGCCCACATTGGCGGCAAGGATTTTTCAGACGATGATACCTGGCGCGCTTTGGATACCATGTCGCGTTTATGTGAACAGATTAACAGTGAAAAGGCGGAGGAAATTCGAGCATTATTACGAAAGCTAAAGTACGGAACGGAGAACGGCTCAACTTATGGGACAGAAACAACTGCCCCTGTTTCCGGAAAATCAAAAACCAACGGCATACTAAATACTGTTCCCACCGCCGGCCTTCCACCTTGGCGTGATGTTATCGAACCGCATCCCGATGTAGCCCAGGGTCGTTATAAGAACGCGGAATTTGCCGCCGATCTCGCCCAGGTTGCCCGCGGTGAAGGTTCTTTTGAATACCGTGACCCGGTAGAATTTTTTTCCCGCACTTTTGTCACCGAAGGCCTGGCGGGACTGCTTGAACAATCACTCAGGCGCGTCTGTGACAAGGATGGCGAACCGGTCATCCAGCTCAAGACGGCATTTGGCGGCGGCAAAACCCACAGTATGCTTGCGCTTTATCACATAATGCGTGGGCAGGTGTCTGTTGATAAAATTCCGAATGTAAAGCCCGTTATGCAGCGGGCTGGAATTACCGCGTTACCAAAAGCGAATGTCGCTGTTCTTGTCGGGACCGCGCTTGATCCGACAAAGAGCAGACGCCCGAATAATATACCGGGAATTACTATTAATACACTGTGGGGAGAAATGGCGGCCCAACTTGCCGAATCGGCGGGGAAACCGGCTTTATACAATTATGTAAAAGAAGCCGACAAAAGAGGCGTCTCGCCCGGATCTCAGACGTTAAAAGCTCTATTTAACGCATGTTCTCCCTGTATTATTCTGATGGACGAACTGGTAACATACGCGAAAAAAATATACGGCAAAAAAGAACTGCCGGCCGGAACTTTCGATAACTTTATCGCCTTTATTCAGGAAATTACCGAAGCGGCGCGGGCAAGCAGAAACAGCCTGGTTGTGGCTTCCATTCCCGAATCAGAAATAGAAATTGGCGGCGAGGCCGGTAAAACCGCACTGGAAACCATTGAGCATACTTTCGGACGTATGGAATCCATCTGGAAGCCGGTTGCGGCTAACGAGGGATTTGAAGTTGTGCGGCGCAGGCTTTTTCTCAACTGTAAAAATCCCGATGGCCGTGACGCGGTCTGCGCGAAATTCAGCCAGATGTACGCTGAAAACCAAAGCGACTTTCCCCTTGAGTCAAAAGAACTTGAATATAAGCAACATATGGTATCCTGTTATCCAATCCACCCCGAAATATTCGACCGGCTTTATGAGGATTGGGCGACGTTGGAACGTTTTCAGAGGACACGCGGTGTTCTTCGTCTTATGGCGGCGGTTATCCATGAACTATGGATGGCGAATGACGCGAGCCTGATGATTATGCCCGGTTCCATACCGCTTGACGCTCCCATTGTTCGTGACGAATTGACACGCCACCTGCAGGAGGGCTGGAACGCTCTTGTTGATCACGAGGTGGACGGCAAAAATTCCATCCCTTACCAAAAGGATCAGTCCAATCCGCGCTATGGGAGCAGATTGGCAGCCCGTCGCATTGCGCGGACAATTATGCTTGGAAGCGCCCCAACCGTCCGGGATCAAAGGGTACGAGGTATCGAAGCTTCCCGAATCCGGTTAGGTACTGTCCAGCCCGGAGAAAATATCACAAATTTCAATGACGCGTTAAGCACACTGCAAGTTTCGCTTGCCTATTTGTATACCAATCCTTCCGGCGATCGGTTTTGGTACGATACACGTCCAACTCTTCGAAAGACCGTTGAGGATCGTGCGACTCAGGTAGCTTCACCCAATGTAGATCATGAAATAGAGCAGAGACTGCGCGGCCTCAGCAAAGAACAGCCTTTCGTCCGTATCCATACATGCCCTCCTTCGTCTCTTGATGTACCGGACGAGCAAGCTATGCGTCTGGTAATATTGCGTCCGGGTGATGAGTACAAGGCGGCTAATCAAGATAATAGAGCAATGAGCGCCGTGGTGGATATACTTAATAATAGGGGAACCACGCCTCGTATTTTCAGGAATATGCTTGCCTTTGTCGCGCCGGATCAGGATATAACGGTATCTTTGAAACAGGAAGTGCGCCGTTATCTTGCTTGGAAGTCTATTAAAGACGATAGCGAGGATCTGAATCTCGACGCCGCCCAGAACAGGGAAACCGAGAATAATCTTCGCCGTAGTAACGAAACAGTGGATGTCCGCATAAAAGAAGCTTACTGCTGGCTGCTTGTACCCTACATCGATCGCAGTAAAGATTTGAAAACCATCCTTTGGGATTCCAGCCGTATCAGCGGCGGCAATGATTCCATTATCGCGAAAGCCGCAAAAAATATGATCCAGAATGAGACTGTCATCTCCCAATGGGCACCGTCGCTGCTTCGGATGGAACTCGATAATGTACTATGGTGTGAGGTAAATGATATACAAATCAAAAAGTTGTGGGAATATCTTTGCACGTACTGTTATTTACCGCGCCTCGCGAATATGACAGTATTGGAAAACGCAATCCGTAACGGTTTGGCTTCCACAGAGTATTTCGCGTATGCGGCCGCCTTTGACGGCAGCCGCTACATTGACCTAAAATTCAACCAACGCATTGATAACATTGAACCATCCGGCTGCCTGGTGAAAACAAATATCGCTCAAAGCCAGCTCTCTGAAGAAGCGAAACAGCGTGATGTGCAAGCTGGACAAGAGGGAGGAAACAACGCCCCTCCTGATTCAGTTGAATATGGCGATGGCAGCTACCCCCCATCAACAGATGACGGCAAGCCTGATATTGTTTTTTCACCGGAACCGGAGATGCCAAGAAACAGGCACTTTTTTATGACAGCACAGCTCGATAACACCAGAATAAACCGCGATGTTCAACGGCTTATGGAAGAAGTTATCAATCACGTAATAAATGTAGACGATGCCCAGGCTGAAATTTCACTGGAGGTAAATGTCACAGCCCCCAATGGAATGCCGCCTCAAGTTGTGCGTACCGTTTCAGAGAATTGCCGGACATTGCGAATACAGGTGTTCGGGTTTGATGATTAGCCTTACCTCAGCTCATAAACCAGCGTCGTCTCTCTTCCGTCAGCTATACTGTAGAGTTCGAGTTTCCCTGAAACGTCACGAGGCCCGAAGACCCATGGGCGTACAGATGGCGCTCGTTTTCGTTGAAAAGGATCTCGTCGGCCTTGCAGATGAAGAACCTGCAATCCCCAACGTCAACCATATTCTCAACGGCGCACACGAAAACCAGCCTGCTGTGCACAGGGTACTTCACCGGCGCGTCCACAAGTTCAATGCCGAATTTCTCGGCCTTGTTTACGTCCCTGCCCGAAACGCCGCCGCAAAGAAGGACCTCTTTTGCTATCGCCTCCCCCGGAAGGCTCAAAACGGCCCTGCGGTTTTTTGTGACAAGCTCCCAGGCATAGTTCTCTTTACCTATGGAGAACCCGATCATCACCGGCTCGCTTTCAAGATAGGTCCACCATGCTACAGGGGTGAGGTTTGTAATCCCCGCAGGCGTCACGGCGGAGATTACTGAAACCATGTGCGGCGAAGAGTACTTCAGCGCCTCGTTTATGGTAATGTTTTTCATCTTAATTGGTTGGTGCAATGATAGATCAAAGCTCCCTCTCACCCAACGTGAATTGCCCCCCTACCTCAGCTCAAAAACCAGAACCGTCTCCCTTCCGTCAGCCGTACTGTAGAGTTCGAGTGTCCCGTCCCTGACAGCCCAGCGGGTTACCCCGGCGAGATAGTCAAAGTACTTCTGTTCCGTGAGTTCATCCAGTTCTATGAACGCCGCCATCATGGTGGTGGCTAGCGCCTCGCTGATGGTGAGCGCTTCACCGCTGCCAACGGTATAGGGACCAGAAAAACGGTTTGGCCAGGCGATGCCTCTTACCATACCACCCTGAAAGCTGATCGTGAAAGAGCCGTTTGTATCAGCGCCGGCGAGTTTGCCCCTGTCGATGCGTACGGTAGTCCCGCCGCTTCGCAATTCCGTGAGAATAAATTCCTTCCCTTCAACGTCACCTAACACTTTCACTTCCCCCTGGCTGGACACTTGTCTCGCAGCCTCTGATCCACCAGCCGTAACTACGCTACCGGAAGCGGCCGGTTCGCTGTTTGAGTTTACGTTGATTCCGACACAGGAGACGTTAAGCGTCAGCGCAAGCGCTAAACACAACGCGAACAGCAAATAAAAAGCCGTCTTGATTTTTTTCATAAATTACTCCTTATGACCGGATGTTTTTCCGGTCGTGATTTTTCGTACTGCCCTGAAGATGTTTTCGTAGCCGGTACAGCGGCAGAGGTGTCCCGAGAGGAGCCTCCGTAGCTCTTCGTCGGAATAGGCCCTGCCTGAGTCAACAATCTCATGGGCGCTCATCAAAAAACCGGGCGTGCAGAAGCCGCACTGGACAGCCCCCTCGTCGATGAAGGCCTGCTGAATTGACGACAATTCCCCGCCCGCGCTGACAAGCCCTTCGGTGGTGGTGATCTCCTTGCCGTCGGCCCAGACCGCGAGGTAAATACAGGAGTTGAAGCACTCGCCGTCTATTATCACGTTACACGCACCGCATTCGCCCACCTCGCAGCCCTTCTTGACGCTGGTGAGGCCATGCCCATTCCTAAGCATATCAGTAAGAGAGGCCCTTATGTCAACCACTTTTTCCGTGTCCCTGCCGTTGACTTTGCATTTTATGAGTTTAGTTTGCATCTAACGCGCCTCCCGCTCGAATAATTGCTTCCCTGAACGTACGCCGTGCGAGTTCTTCCGCGAGGTGAAGCCGGAATTCAGCGCTGGCCCGCCAGCTCGTCCGTGGCCTCAAGTCCGCGAGACCGGCGAGGGCTGCGGCGTTAATCGTCACTTCGCTTGCGGCGCTGCCGCTGGCGGCGGCTTCTGCGGATGGGGCCCGCATGGGAACGGGGCCTGCCACGCCGTACGCAAGACGCGCCCTCTCGATGAGCGCTTTGTCCTTTGAAAGCCGCACGTTCGCGGAGCAGCCCAGGGTGGCGATGTCCAGCGCTTCCCTCATGGCGTATTTGATGTAACAGCCGAAGCAGTCTTCGTAGCTCTCTTTCGGAATGACGATGGCGCAGAGGAGCTCGTTATGCGCCAGCGCCGTCCTGCCGGGGCCGGTGTAGTGATCCCTAATCGGGACGAGGCGCGTGCCGTTCGGGCCGAGGTACTCCATCACCGCGTCAAACGCCATGAGGGTGGAGGCGGTATCTGCGGAGGTGACGCCGTTGCACACGTTTCCCCCGATGGTGGCGATGTTACGCAACTGCGGGCCACCGATGGTTTCAGCCGCTTCTCCCAGAACTGCGAAGTGCTTTTTGATGAGCGGGTCGGAGGCGATGTGGGACACGCTTGTCATTGCGCCTATGCGGAGGCCGCCATCGGCGTCAAGCGCAACCCCTCGCAGTTCATCCAACCGCTGGATGCTCACCAGGGTGCAACCAGCTAATTTACCGTCGCGAATCTTTATCAGCACGTCGCTGCCCCCGGCAATGATGCGGGCTTCGGGGTGTTCTCCCAGAAGCGCCACCGCGTGGGCGGGGCTTTCGGCTTCGAATAACGCTTCTATGTCGTACATTGCCCCTCCGTCAACAAGCCCGCGGCCTTGAATTCAGCGAACAGGAGGTGCGGTGTCATGGGGATTTTATTGATCGCGACGCCCGTGGCGTGTAACACCGCATTGCGTATCGCAGGTGCGCCCGGCACGGTGGGAGGCTCGCCAAGGGCCTTTGTTCCGTAGGGGCTTGTCGGCTCGGCGTTTTCGACAAAGCGCGCTTCAAGGCGCGGGTGATCCAGAATCGTGGGGAGCTTGTAATCCAGCAGATTGCCATTGAGAAGTTCCCCGGTTTTCGGATCGTAGATGAACTGCTCGTAAAGGCCGAAGCCTATCGCCATGCTCATCCCCCCGTGAACCTGCCCTGCCGCGGCCAGCGGGTTTACGAGGGTCCCGCAGTCGTGGCAGTTCACCATGGCAAGGAGCTTCACCTTCCCAAGTGGAATATCAACCTCCACCTCGGCGAAGGCGCAGCCCAGGCTGAAGGCGTTAGTCTTCACCTGCGCGGTGGTTTCGGCGGTCAGGTGCTGCGCGTGTTCGACGGAGTAAAGGGTCTCTGTGGCGAGTTCCCCAAGGCTCATCAATTTTTCGTTGTTACGCGAAACCAATACTATGTTGCCATCAATAATATCCAGATTATCGCTGTTAACGGAAATATCAAGGTCATCGTTGGACTTCACGTCAGGCGAAATTTTTTTTCGGGCGAAATAACCTCGCGCTGCGTCGAGGATCTTCCCCTTCAACAAGAGCGCGGCCTCGTGAACCGCCGCGCCGCCGACGTAGGTCTGGCGGGAACCGTAAGCGCCGAGGCCGAAGGGGGTGATATCCGTGTCCTGTGTGCTGATCACGTGCACGTTTTGCCAGGGAATGCCCAGGGTCTCGGCTGCCATCTGCGTGAAGACCGTGTCCGCGCCCTGCCCGATCTCGGTTTCGCCTAACTGTACCTGTACGCTGCCGTCCTGGTTCAAGACCATGCGGCAGGAGGAAATTTCGATTGAGATGGGCCACACCGCGGTATTGTACCAGAAGAGGCTCATGCCCACGCCCCGGCGCACGGGGCTGCTTTGGTCTTTGTAAAGCGCCCGCTTTTCGTCCCACTTGATATAATCCTTGCCCTTCTCCACGCACTCGCGGAAGGAATCGAAGCGGTTCACGTTGCCCGTGAAGGCGTCCTTAAAGCCCACGGGCATCACGTTGAGGAAGCGCATCTCGATGGGATCCATGTTGAGGGCGCGGGCAATGTCCTCAATGTGCGACTCAATCGCAAAGATCGCCTGCGGCGTGCCGTAACCACGCATGGCGCCAGAAGCTGCGGTGTTGGTGTAGACCGTGAAGATCTCCGTCTTCCGCGCCTTCTCGTCGTTGTAGAGCTGGCGGAACGCATTTGTCCCCTTGGCGGCGATGCCGTGCCCGTGAGAGCCGTAAGCGCCCTGGTTCGAATATGCGGTGTAACTCCTTGCGACTAACCGCCCGTTAGGCCTCACCCAGCTCTTCAGGCGAATCTTCTCCGCGTGCCGCACCCGCGTCCCGAAGAACACCTCTTCCCGCGAAAGCTCCAGCACCACGGGGCGGCCCCCCACGGCCTGCGTCAAGAGCGCGTTGAGCGGCTCGTAGAGGGCGTCCTGCTTGTTGCCGAAGCCCCCGCCGATGTAGGGTTTGATGATCCTCACCTTGCCCCAGGGAAGCCCCAGCGCCTGCGCCACGATGCGCCTAACGATGTGGGGAATCTGCGTGGAAGAGACCACCACGATGCGCCCGTTTTCCATGTACGCGAAGGACACCACGGTCTCGAGGTGGCAATGCTGGACAGTCGGCGTCTCGAACACGCCCTCAAAGCAAAGCAGCCCTTCCTCTTTTATCGCCTCGTCAAAGTCCCCGTCGACAATGCTCGTCGTCTTGAGGATGTTGCCGGGGCACTCTTCGTGAAGCAGCGACGCACCCTCCTTCATCGCCTCCTCGGGGCTGAGAATCACGGGGTATTCCTCGTACTCGACTTTTATCGCCCTCAATGCCCTCGCGGCGGTGACCTCGTCGACCGCGACCACTGCGGCGATGTCGTCCCCGTAGAGCCGCACGCGAGCGTTGAGGAGCCGCCTGTCCATGGGGTCCCAGTGCGCGGGATCCGTCGACCAGGGGTGGCCCGCGGTGGGGTAGGGAAAATCGGGCACGTCGAAGCAGGTGATGACCTTCTCCACGCCGGGCATTTTTTCCGCCTCCGAGGCGTCGATTTTGGTCACAAGGCCGTTCGCGACGGTGGAATGAAGCACCTTCCCGACGAGGGCGTTAGCCGGAACGAGATCGGCCGTGTACTTTGCCCTGCCCGAAACCTTCTCCCAGGCGTCCACCCTTGGTATGCTTTTCCCAACACTCATGCTTGTCCCCTTGTCCCCTTGTCCCCTTGTCCCTTAGAAATCCCACTCCCCGCTCCATTCGCCGTTTCTGCCTGAGTAGGACAGGGCCACCTCCGGGCCTGCGGTGGCTTCCCTGCGTTTTCTGACCCCGCTGTTGCTGTAAGCGTAGACGGCGAGGCCCAAATTGCGTGACACCGTGACGGCGTTAGGCGCATCGCCGGAATTGCCGGAGATGGTTCCGCCGTTCTTGGTGAAGGTTCCGCTCACGAACACACCCCAGCCGTAGGCGGCGGCGGTGTTACCCGAAATGGTTCCGCCGTTCATGCAAAAATTGCCGTTGACGCTGACAGACACCCCGCCGCCGTACACCCCGGCGTAATTACCGGAGATGGTTCCGCCGTTCATGGTGAAGGCGCCTTCAACGCCGATGACGACGGCGCCTCCGTTGCCTGCGGCTTTATTATCCCGGATGGTCCCGCCGTTCATCGCAAAGGTTCCCCTGTTAATCATCACGGCGCCGCCGCTTCTTGCGGTGTTATTCGAAATGGTCCCGCCGTTCATAACAAAACTTCCGCCTATCATAGTCACCGTCCCGCCGACACCGCCGCCTGAAACCGCGCCGCTGTTGTAATAGATGGTTCCGCCGTTCATGATAAACGACCCGCCCGCAAGAGTCACGGCGCTGCCGCAAAGACTGCCGCCGCGATTACCCCAAATAACGCCGCCGTTCATGAAGAAGCTGCCTCCGTCCACATACACCGCGCCGGTAACGCTGGAGACATTGCCGGTGATGACCGATCCCCTGTTCATCCGGAACAACCCGCCTGGCGCGATATAAATCAGCGGATAAACATTATCCTCGTAACCCTTGAGCGTGATGTTCTCTTCCAGAATCAGCGTAACACCCGCAGATACGTAGAACAAATTGCCACGATATAAAAGTTCGATGGTGCGGTTCGCGTTAACGCCCCTTATCGTTACGGTGACATTAATTCTATTGAGAAAGTAAAGAAGTGTTTGATAGACGCCCTCATCGCGGCTTATCTCGATGATATAACCGCCGCCGCTTTGCGCGTTCGCCCGCAGCCAGGTCAGTTTCTCCTCCAGGCCGTCTCCGGGGACGATAATATCATCCGCGCCCGCGCCTTCCCCATCGTCGCTTATACCCAAGCTGCACGACGCGAACACAAGCAAGAGAAGAATAAAAAGAGAAGCGATCTTTATTACAACGCCCACGTTTTAAGTTTAAATGAAAAAGGGAGTAATGCAATAGGGGAGCAAGAGGTTACGGGCATGCTATGTTATGGTTAATCTTCTTACTCCGTGCCCTCCGTGTTCTTCACTCCGTGAAACTCCGTGGTGAATCTTCCGTTCGTGCCGTTCGTGGTAGAAATTCTTCTTCCCCTATTCCCTTATTAATGCTATACTTTTTCAGACGGAGAAAAAAATGGACATAATCAAAGACATGAAGGCGAAGGCCAAATCAAAACATAAAAGACTGGTTCTGCCCGAGGGGACGGAGATGCGGACGGTAAAGGCGGCGGCGGGTGTCGTGAAGGAAGGGCTTGCGGCGTCCGTGACCCTGCTGGGGAAAGAGGCAGAGGTGAAGGCCGTCGCCGCCAAAGAAGGCGCTGACCTCAGTGGGGTGGCGATCCTTGACCCGCTCGGTTCGCCGCTCGTCGAAAAGTACGCCAATGAGTATTACGAACTGCGGAAGCACAAGGGGATGACGCCGGAACAGGCGAAGAAGGAAATCACCGACCCCCTGCGCTGGGGCGCGATGATGGTGCATTTGGGCGACACCGACGGGATGGTGGCGGGCGCGGACAACGCCACCGCAGACGTGCTGCGGGCGGGGCTCGCCATCATCGGGACGAAGCCGGGCATGAAGACCGTTTCCTCGCATTTCATCGTCATTACCAACGACAAGTCCTGGGGCGTTAACGGGTGTTTCATCTTCGCGGATTGCGCGGTGGTCCCGGACCCGACGGCGGAGCAGCTCGCGGATATCGCCGTTTCCGCCGCCCATTCCTGCCGCGACTTCCTCGAAGCCGAACCGGTTGTCGCCCTGCTCTCTTTCTCCACGAAGGGTTCCGGCGGCGACCACCCCAGCGTCGTGAAGGTGCGGGAGGCGCTGGCGCTGGTGAAGGCGAGGGAACCAGGGCTCATCATCGACGGTGAAGTCCAGGCCGATACCGCGCTCATCCCCTCGGTGACGGACAAGAAAGCGCCGGGCAGCCCCATCAGGGGCAGGGTGAACTGCATGGTCTTCCCAAATCTGGCGGCGGGAAACATCGGCATAAAACTCGTCCAGCGCGTCGCCAGGGCCGACGGCTTCGGCCCATTCCTCCAGGGTTTCGCCAAACCCTTTAGCGACCTTTCCAGGGGCGCGACCGTCGAGGAAATCATCAATACCTGCGCGCTTACCCTTGCCCAGGCATAATAAGGGGAAACTCGCCCTCGCCGTAGAAGAGGGGAAGAGGAGGAACTACCGCAGGGCGGCGGAGTTGCTACAGGAACTCATCTCGGAGACCGAAGCCCCGCCCGAGGCGTGGCTCCTTTTGGGGCGCTCCTTCCACGCCCTCGGGGACTATTCCAGGGCGATAGCGGCCTTCAACGATTTCATCACCCAGAACCCCCGCTCTGCGGAGGGCTACCTCTTCGCGGGGCGCAGCTACCTCGCCGCCGGCATGGCGTACAAGGCCGTCCCCTTTTTGCGGAAGGCCGTTGAGCATGAAAGCGCTCCCGCCGCCAAGGCCCTGCTGGGCGTGGCGTACCTAAAGTCCAAGCACTCGCAGGACGCCGTCCAAACCCTGCAGGATGCGGTGGAAGCCGCCCCGGACAATAAACGGATTTACAGGGCCTACCTCAACTCGCTCCTGGTCCGGGGGGTCAGGCTCTGCCGCGCCGGGGACTACGAACTCGGCCTTCAGATGCTGCGTTTCGTCGTCGAAAATATGCCGGAAGCGGGAATGGCGGACAATCCCTTTATCAGGCTGGAACTCGGCAGGGCTGCCCGCGAAACCGGGAACCTCGCCGAGGCGCTTGAGCACTACACGCAGGCACTGCATCTGGCGGGGGACGACCGGGGGATACGCTGGTCGCGGGTCGGCGTCTTGATGGCGCTGGGGAAAAACGGCGAAGCAAAAGAAGAAATCGACAGGATCCGCACAAGCGGCGCGTGGGTGCCAGACACGCCCATGAACAAGGAACTCGTGGACATCTGCGTGATCATGGCGTTTCTTGAAGCAGGCGAATGGCGGCGCGCCGCGGATTCCTGCGGCGACTGGCTCAAGTTCCGCGACGATAGGCCCCTTATCCGCGCCTTCTACGCGGAAGCCCTCCGAAACCTGGGCGATTTCAGGGCGGCACACAACCACTTGCTGCTCGCCCTGAAAGCCGAACCCGACAAGCTGGAATACTGGTATGCCGACATCCTCGTATCCTGGGAGGCGAAGGACTATAAATCCCTGAAAAAGGCGCTCAAGGAGGCGAAAGCCCTGGGCGGCGACGAGGTGATAATCAGGCGCTTCAGCGTGCTCTGCCAGGTGCGTACCTCGGACGACACCAAGGCAAACATCACGCTGCTGCAAGACGCGATACGCTCCCTCGAGCCTGAGCCTGAACTCATGTACGCCCTTGCCGAGGCGTACCTCAAAATAGGCCTCCTTGAGGAAGCAAGGAGCTGGTTTGATAAGACCATCGTTTTAAAAAACAACCACGAGGAGGCCTGGCTCGGGAAGATCGCCGCCCTGGAAGCCCTCGCCGCCCCCGTGGACGGCTCAGAAGGCACGGCTGAAGCCGCGGCAGCCCTCGGCGCCGCCTACGAAGCCTACCTTGAAAAGTGGCCCGACAATTCCAGCATCCGCAGGGATAGGGCGATGTTCCTTGTCAAGACCCTCGAATACGCCGAAGCTGCAACGGAACTGGAAAAACTCCTCATCGGCGAGCCGTCCAACTTCAGCCTCCGCAGGGTCCTGGCGTACGCCTACCGCAAGACAGGCCGCTACCGGGATGCGGCGGTGTTCCTCAAGGCCCTGTTGAAAGAGAAACCTTATGACATAGGGCTCATCATCGAGTACACAGGCTGCCTCGAACGCGCCGGCGCCGGGAAGTACGCCCTTGTCATACTGGAAAAGGCGCGGGACGCGATAAGCGGCGACGACCGCTCCGCCGGCTCGCCTGATATCTCCCTTGCCCTCGGAATCCTCAACTTCAGGCAGAAAAGGACCGAAAAAGCCTACGACTGCCTCCGTGAGGCCGCCGTCCTCGCCCCCAGGGACCCCAGGCCCTACGACTGGATGGCCCTAATCGCCCGCAAAAACGGCGAGATAGAGAGAATTGGGTACTATGAGAAAGAAGCCCAGAGGCGAAGAAAACTCTAATATGTCGAGATGTTTCATATTTATCATTCGTAATAAAATCTGGAAAAGAACATCAGGCGGCACAGGGGCGGCTTGCGAAAACTCCGGAAGAACCTGCCTCCGGAGCCACCCAGCACCTAAATAATTCACTAGTGATATAAAAAATATATTTAGGTGCTGGGTCGTCGCCCCCCTGCAAGGTTTTACCTATTCCCGTCGTCTCCTACGGCAGGGAACTCCGGAAATGTTTTCGCAAGCCGCTCCTGCGCCGCCTACGTGTGTTTTTACCGAATTATCATGGTAAACATGCCAACTGCCCGACAAATTAGCATTTCTGGAAAGGGAAAGAGGGCATTTTTCTATACCATCAACGCTGAATTACGGCGAAATAGCCAAAAGGCTGTCTTCCCCGTAGTAAAAACATTAATTTGTCGGGTAAATTACTTTTTAAACGGAAAAATACTTGTTAAAGGGTGGGAAATACTGCGGAGAAAACATCTTTTTGGGCTCTCCGCCGGAGAAGACGAGGGGAATATGCTAGACTAAAGGGAAAGCAGGCCCAGCACCTTATTTTCGAGCGAAAATATGTACAATTCTACAGATGCCGTCTTAAAATTAGGTGCTGGGCGGCTTCGCAGCCGGGTTCCCCAAAAGTTTTCACCGCAGTATTTCCCACCCTTTAGTTATATTTATTCTGGTTATAAATTAACAAGCATCCCGACAAATTAGAGTTTGAAAAAAAGTATTGTGGAATCCAGAAAATCTGCTATAATGACTATAATCAAGATTGAAAGGGGTAAAATATGCCTTTAAGAGCTATGGATCTGTTCGACGCTTTTAGCCAGGATAAACTGCCGAAGGATCAGGCGTATATTGTCGCTTCGTTTATTAACGTCAATACGGGCTACTGCAGATACGAGGTGGTTTCATATTCGGGCGTAAAGTCCATCTACCTTGAGGGGGAGGGGCTCACCTTCCAGTCGTCGGGCAAAAAACTGCACGCACTCGTTGAACCCTCCTCATATCCAAGCAAGGCAATAGAGCCCTACCTCCGGGACAAGAGCGAACAGATCCCGCTGCGCTTCAAGGAACTGAACGTGCATACGACAAAGAACCAGATCAAGATATACATGGCGAAGGAACCCATAGAATCCCTGTCCTCTTTCACCGTTTTAAGGCCGTCGGGGGAAAATATCGCCTTCGTTTTTTACAAAACCGACGATCTCTACGAGAACATGATCAAATTCTTCGAGAACTCGCTTAACAGGGACTCGAGGCTTCCCCAGAATGACGCGAAAAAGGTCGCGAACCTGTTTATCGACGTTATCAGGGAGCAGATGGCATTCAGGAGCGACTTCTCATAGCCTGTACGTCAAGGCGGCGGCGATACGGTAGAATTCCAGCCCCGTCGGGGACGCACTGTCGAGAGTCCTGTACCGGTAATACAGATCCTGCCAATTGGATTCCTGGTAGTTCCTCCGTGTCTTGAATTGCGCGATCAGGGCGAGGTCCAGTTGCGGGGTGATGGTAAAGCCAAAAACACCGGATAGGGTCCAGCGCACTATATCGTCGCCCCACGCTTCCCGGCCCGTGGTATCGTATAGGTAAAGATCGGTTTCAGCGAGAAACGCCGCCATATTGAAGCGCATTGGCATTTGGTAGCCGACGAGCAGGTTGCCATAATAGTTAAAGCCGTTGATGTTTTCCCCGCTGTCGTTTTCGTAGAACCAGGACTCGCCCGCCTTCGCGTGCGTGTAGCCCCTGTAATTGACCTCGTGGTAACTTCGGGCGACGACATGGTTCCAGTCGCCGGGGTACAGGGCGGCTAAATCGAACTGTACCGTCCCCCCTGCCTGTAGCTTCCAGAGAAGGCCGTCAAAGGCGCTGCCGAAATTTGCGGAACTGCCCACGACATCGGGGCCGTTAATCCCAATCCCGTAAATATCACTGCCGAAGAGGCTGACATTCCAGCCTGTGCCGATCCTGCCGCCGGCGGAGAACTGAAAAAACGCAATCGGCGTCAATACGGCCTCGACAATGCCGTTAAGGGAAATGGGGGAGAGCTCGGCGCTCATGGCAAGACCGATGTTGTTGTCCTGCGTCAGGGGGCCCTCACCTTGCAAAAACGGAAAACCATAGCGCTGTGTAAAGCCGAGCTTGAGTTCAGGCGCGGTTGAGACCTGCAATGTCAGCTCCCTGGAAAACGTATACAATGCGCCACCCGATTCGTCTTGCGCGGCAAGCGACCACGCAAGCAACTGCAACAGCAACATAAACGCGGTTCTTTTCACAATATTCTCCTTTACGGTTCTATACCATACTATTTACCAAGCTCCGCCTGCGCCGCCGCCAGAATGGCGATTGCCACCGAATAGGGGGAGCAGGAGACATAATCCAGGCCCGCCTCCATGCAGAAGCGCACGTTGGCGGGGTTCGCGCCGTGCTCCCCGCAGAGGCCCAGTTTCAAATCCGGCCTGGTGAGGCGGCCGCGCGAGGCGGCAATCGCGATGAGTTCCTTGACCCTCGGGTCAAGCTCGCTGAAAGGGTTCCCCCGGATGAGGTCAAAGAGCGTGTAGTCGCCCATGAAAGAAGTGGAATCATCACGGGAGATGCCCAACGCGGTCTGGGTCAGATCGTTGGTGCCGAAGCTGAAGAAAGCGGCATACTTCGCGATCTCCGCCGCGCCCAGGGCCGCCGCCGGAAGCTCTATCATCGCGCCGATTTTGTACTCCACCCTCTTCGCCTTCAATGAAGAGCGGAGATCTGAGATCCGCTCTGAGCGAAGCTCAGAGCGGATCTCTTCCTCTATGTCAACAATCCCCCTGTAATTGGTTCCTTCGATCCTCTTGCCGTAGGCGATAAGCTTGAGTTCCTCGGCGTTCATCACAATGGGAACCATTATCTCCGGCCGTACATCGACGCCCTCTTTCCGCACCTTCCAGGCGGCCTCGAAAATCGCCCTTATCTGCATGGCGTAGATTTCGGGGTGGGAAACGGCGAGGCGGCAGCCCCTGTGGCCCAGCATTGGGTTGAACTCATGGAGCGCGTCGATCCTTGCGAGCACCTCCGCCTTTGACGGCGCGCCCCTCGACGTTTTCCCGGCCTTCCCGGCCTTTCGTACATAGGCCATATAGGCCGCAAGTTCCTCATCGTTGCGCGGCATAAACTCATGGAGCGGCGAATCCAGAAGCCGTATCGTGACCTCCTTGCCGTCCATCACCCTGAAGATGCCGCAGAAGTCCTCCTTCTGCATGACAGCGAGCTTCGCGAGGGCCTTCTCCCTCTCCTTCGCGTGAGTCGAAAGGAGCATCCCCCGGAATACATTGATACGCTCGGCGGCGAAAAACATATGCTCGGTTCGACAGAGCCCCACGCCGTCCGCGCCGAAACCGAGGCCCAGCGCCGCGTCCCTCGCGCTGTCGGCGTTGCACCGCACATGGAAGTTCCTCAAAAAGCCCTTGCTTATTTCGATGAAGTCCAGAAGGCCCGAACCCCTCGGGTCAGGCTCTATGAGGCTCGCGCTTCCCAGGTACACGTTTGGCTCGCCGTAAAACGGCACGTCAAGGGTGATGTAATCCCCTTCACAGAAGCTGAGGTTCCCAAGGCTCGCCTTCTTGCCCTTTATCCTCAAGTCGGGCGCGACGAGGGACACCTTGCCGTATTGCCGCGCCACCACCGAGGCGTGCGCGGAATAGCCCCCCTCGGCGGTAAGCACCCCGGCGCTCGCCTCAATCGCCCTCACGTCTTCCGCGAAGGAGGAAGCCGCCACGAGGATCGTCCTCGTGTCCTCGCCCTTTTTCCGGGCGAGCTTCCTGGCTTCCAGAAGGCCTGCGGTGCTGAAGTACACCCTCCCGATGGCTGCGCCCGGGGCGCCTGCAATGCCGCCGGTCCAGGACCTCATGTTCCTGACGCTTGCGGGATCCACCACCGGGTGGATGAGCTCGGCGAGCCGTGACGGGTCCATGGAGGCGACCACAAAGGCGCTGTTCACGATCCTGCGCTTCGCGAGGTCAAGGAGGAGCCTGATATCGGCGCGGGCGGATTTCTGGTCAACCTGGCTCTGCTCAATCAGCCAGAGCCTCCCGTTCTCAATCGTAAAGAGGATCTGGCGGATTTCCTTGAACCTGTCCTCCAGGGTCCACGCTATTTTTTGCAGCTCTTTCAGGTGACTGTCACCTATTTTTTCTATGTCACGGCTCTCCGCGCCTGTTTCGTTGAAATTCCCCCGGAAGAACCTCCCCTGGAGTTTCTTCTCGCCTGTTTCCACGTTGCGGCTCGAGAAAGTCCCGGAACAGGAATCCTTGCCGTAGTTCCCGTAGACCATGGGGGACACGATAATCGCGGTATCGTTGTGGCCGTCCATGGCGAGCATACGGGAGATTTCGCCTAAAGAGAGGAGGAGCTGCTTCTCCGCGTCGTCAAAAAAACCCGGCGGAAAAAACCCGCCGTACTCGTCCATGCAGGCTTCCGCGCCCTTTTTACGGTTCGATACACTATCCAGCGTCCTGTCAAGTAACCTTTCCAGGGCCTTGAGTTTGGTGTTTATCTCCGCCTTCTCCTTTTTCTTGCCTTCCAGCTCCTTGAGCCTCTCCCCGATCCTGAGCATGCCAATGATGAGGGAGGCGAGTTCGCGGACGGCAAAATCCGCGCCCACCCGCGCCGCGAAGCCGTCGAAGGTGTTCCGTACAAGGCCGAAGTTATGCAATGCGGGATAACCGGTAATTGCCATGTTTGAGGAAATGACCACTTTGAGGAGCATGGGGTTTTCCGCGTCGCCGTACTTCTTGCCGACAAGGCCAGAGCATTTATTCAACAGCACCGCAATGTCTTTCCTGATTTCGGCGGGCCTTATGTCCGAGGCGATGCCCGTGTCCAGGATTATGCCCGGCAGGATTGGGAAGCCCAGCTCGGCGAACTCATTCGCCTGGCGTCCCCGTATCCCGAGCTTCTCCCTGTCGACCTTCTTTCCGATCACGTCGATGTGGCTGAAAAAATGTATGCCGCTGTCCATGCCCGTCCTCACCCGAAAAGCCTAAGCACCACGCCCGGCGANGCGGTCAGGAAGGCCTCGAACCTGTTGCTTGCCCCGTGGGCGAGGTAGCGCTGCAATTTTGCCACATCCCTTATGCCCTCNCCGGCGACGGCAAACTGTATGGAACTTCCGTGCTTGACCTTTCCCCACTGGAAGAGGGAATTTATGTCGAGGATNCGCTCGCCNTCNTAGTAAATATACACCCTGAGGGCGGGGTACTTGGTCTTGTAACTGTCGATTATCCGCTTCCAGGCTTCCACGTTCCCGTTGTGGAAACACTCGTTGGTAACCGCCACTGAATACAGGGGCGTCATCCGCATAGCCCCCCCCGATTCGCCCCCACCGGAGGCGGCACGGTTTGCGGCTTTTTCGGCGGCTGTTCCGGCACGCTTTCCGGCGGGTGTCACATTCTGCGAATGTGTCACATTCTGCGAATGTGTTGCATTTTTCGAATGCTTCGCGGTGGGGCTTTTTTCGGCTTTCGCTTTGCGAAGTTTCCCCTCGGAAAAACTCCCCTTGAGGAACTCTGGCGGCGCCTTGACTTTCCGCCCCTCAAAGAGGGCAAGCGCCAATTCCGCCGCCCTTTGGCAACTGTCATCGGCGGGCGCGCTTCCCTTGCCCGCGTACAGGACGAGGAGTTCCCTTTTCCGCAGCGCCCCAAAGGCGGCGAGCTCTTCGGCGGCTTTGCAGTTGGCGACGAGGAGCCCCAGGTTGGGGTGGTGGTAGGCGGCGACGAGGTCCACCGCCTTCCATTTCGCGAATTCCCGGCTGAGGGCGGGGACATCGGCGGCGACGCTGCCAAGGTTTGCGGAAGCCGCCCTGTACCCCAGCTTGTCGATGAGGAGCATGCGGAGCAGGAAAGCGCCCCGTTCACCCGAAAGGCTTTCATCGCCCCATTCAAAGAGCAAATCGCCGAGGTTATTTGATTGAAGGCCCTCTGAAATCTCGATAGTTTTGTTAATGTGCCTTACCGCGGAATTAAAGCCCGCCCTGGTGGAAAGCGCTTCAAGGTTGATTGATTCATTCATTTCTATATTGGGGAATAGGGAGTGGGGAGTGGGGAGTGGGGAGTGGGGTGCTCTTTGTTAGAACGGGGCGCGTGTTGGAAACCAACGCCGCTTCCTATCCGGGCGCACCCTACTCCCTACTCCCTATCCCCTACTCCCTTTACTAGACTTCCCTGACGCCGTCCCTGCCCCGTGGACGCCCGCGGCTTCTCCCGGCCGCACCGCCGCCTCTCCCGGAGGAACCCCTGCCCGTGGCGCCTGCCTTCGCCTTGGTTGCGGGTCTGCCTCTGTTTGAAGTCGTGGTTTTGGCGGTACTCGCGGCGGCCTTGGTGCCGGAACTCCGGCCCCTCTTTGGCGCCGCAATCGCTTTGGGCGCGTCCTTCGCGGGGGCTGCTGCACCCTCGTCTGTGTTGATGAGATCCAGGTACTGGGAAGACGCCGATTCGCCTGACTTCGGCCTTTCGGTCGCGGAGCTGAAGGACTGGGTGATGTCTTCCCTCACCGTGGAGCGCCGGCGGCTGTAGGACGCGAAAGCAGCGTCCTGGAAGCCCTTGGACACGCCGTGGAGGAACTCGTTGAGGACGTTCGCCATCGCGTCAAGGGTCGCTTTCTTCCTCTTGATCGAGGTGATGTCAACGTCCAGAAGGATGCCGGGGTTGAGGTGGTACGGGTTGATCATGTACTCGAACCTGTTGTACTCGCGTTCCAGGAAGGCGAGGCGGTCTTCCATGATCCGCCGCTCAACCGGGTACAGGTAGTCGTACATCGACTTCATCCTGTTCCGCATGAGGATGATCTTCTGGCGTATCCTGTCCTTCTCGAAAAGGTAGGTGCGGTTGGATCTCTCGACTTCGGTTTCCGCGACATTCACGAATGAAATCTCGTCCCAGACCTTGGCGATATCCTCGTAGAGGGGCTCGCCCGTCTTGTCCTTGATCCTTGTCTTGATCTTGGACTTGTTCTTTTTCGCCAAATCCGTGAAGTCGGTGACCTTGAAGCTCGACTTGGAGTCCTGGTAGATGACTTCCAGGACATCCCAAAGGTGCTGAATCTCGGTCTCGAAGCTCTTTATCTGGACGTCGTATGCCTTGCGGTCCTCGATGAGCTGGGCGTTGTCGAAGTACCGCAGCACGATCTGGTACCTTTCGTCGGGGAGGGTCGCGGCATCGGAATCCTCGTATTCCCTTATAACAACCTGCCTGGCGTTTTTGAGGTTCTCGATGTACTGNTAGCCCATCTTGGAAGTGTCAAGGATGGAGGTAATTGAGTTGATNGCGGTGTTGAACCCCCGGTTCCGGATGTTCTCGATATCCACTATCTTCTTGATGTTCTCCCGCATATTCATCTGGTCGAAGGACTCCGGATCGATTTCCGCGCGCAGCCCCTCGATCTTGTCCAGTATGAGTTTTGCCACATCCGAGTAGCGCTTGGACTTGACATTGTCCACCTCGTCGTCGGTGAAGTTGGGGACCTGCGCGAGCTTGCTAAAGATGATCTCGCTGTCCGAGAGTTCCTCAAGGCCGCCGTCGACCCTCTCATCCTTAATCGTCTCAATGGTGTGATCGATGGAGTCCAGGAGGTGCTTGCTCAGGATGTCCTTTATGAGGTACTCCACCGTTACCTGGTAGTGGAAGATGGGGCTGATAAGCTCCGAATCCAGTATGTTCACGGAAAGTTTCACGTCTGAAACGGTCTTGGGCTTGAGGAGGTTGTCCTTGAACGCGCACTTCACGATTGAGTAGGCGTTTTCCCCGCGGACAAAGGCGCCGGTGTCGGTCTTTTGCCGCAGAATGGTGTTGGTGTGCGTTTCCAGCTCGTTGACGCCGCGCTGGATATGGCCCTGGAGGTGGCCATACATATTGACCATGGACTTCTCAATCTCCCCGGTGTTGAACCTGTCAGCGCCGCCGACGGCATCCAGAAGATCCGCTATCTCTTTCGGGGTGTAGCGCGCGAGAACCTTGGTCTCTTCTTTATCTATAAAATTCCTGACCTTCTTTACCATCTCGTCTTCACTGGTCACCATGTACCGGTTGAACATATTTTGGTAATTCTGGTTGAAGTAATTATATAGTTTCTCTTTCAGGCCGCCCATCACGTCCAGGCGCTCAAGCACGTCCTTGGGCAGTCTGGCGGTTAAATGATGGATAACCTTGTTTGCTTCCTCCTCCAAAAGTTGATTCACCTCAGCTTGCTGATCCCGGTACTCCTGGGCCAGTGAATTCCGTGAGCCTACGGCGCTCGGTTTCTCGGGGTGGAATACATTTGGACTCTTGGGCAGGTCAATGGTCCCCATATCTGAACTCCTTCCATAAAATTTTACTTCGCGGTTGAACTAGATGATCTCTAGTCAAGTTTATCATTCCCAAATAAAAAAGTAAAGCCTTTTTTCTTTTTTCTTGATAATCTTGTTTATCTTAAACCCAAATTGTGCTAATATGCAAGTATGCTAATATCGAAAATACGAATTTTTTTTGCAATAGCTTTTTTTGCCATTTTCCTCCCCCGCCTTGACGCCCAGGACAGCCGGAGCATCCCCATGGACCTCTACCTGATAATCGACGGCTCGCAGGCCTTCCAGGCAAGCAAGACCGGCGCGATTGCCTGGATAAACGAGATGGTGGTGGACAGGCTCCTTCTGGAGGGCGACCGGGTGAGCGTCTGGGCCGCCGGGGAAAGCGCGGAACTCGTCTATTCCGGCGCGATCCCCGCCTCAGGCGAAAAGGACGATCTAAAGGCCCAACTGGCGGCCCTCACGGCGACGGGAAGGGCCGCGGATTTTGCCGGCGCACTGAGGAACGTCCACAGCGGGATTTCCGGCGACAGGCTGTCCTATACCCTGCTCGTCACCGCGTCGGCGGGCGGGCTTGAACGCGCCATAGCCGGGGACACGCAGGGGCTTTTCAGGTGGTTCCGCACCGAGAGATACGAGCAATGGCAGGTCCTGGCAATCGCCCCGGACATAGGGGGCAAGGTGAGCCAGGCCGCCGCCGCGTACATGAATTCCCTGCAACGGCGGTAAGATGAAGAAGGGCTTTTTCAGATGAAAAAAGGGTTTTTCAGAATCGCGACCCCGGTAGTGTTTATCCTTTTTGCCGCCGGTATAGCCGTACTGGTCCGCTATCCCCCCCCATGGAATGTCAAGGTGAGAGAGACTGTCCAGATGCAGCCCAGGGTGGTCGTCCCCCGTACCCCTACCCCTGCCGTGACGGCGGCGGGGCTCCTTGACAATTCGGCGGAACTCATGGCAAGGGAGGACAGCCTCTCGGCGAGGGTCCCCCTTTCGGACGGGGAGGTGATCGTCTCCGTGCTGACGGGCTACTTCGACGGCGGCCTTGTCGAGAAGCAGTTCGTGGCGTACCGCAACCTCATGGAAGTCGAGAACACGATATACCTCACCTTCATCGATTACGACGAGGCCACCCGCACCTATAGCCGCGTCTGGAGCGCCAGGACGGCCGCGACACGGCCCGGCACCGTGAGCCTTTACGCACAGGACCTCATCGGCGACCGTAGCTCCTGTATACTCCTCCACGGCATGAACGGCCTGGGGGAACATACCCTCACCATCTTCAGGAAAAACCCTTTGGCGGAAAATCCCGAAGGGGAAGAGGAACCCTTCGCCACGATAGCGGAAATCAGGATAGACGGGACGATCACGGTGAGGGAGGTCACGCGAACCCAGGCCTACCAGACCGGCCAGAGCCGGGGACAGAGCTATACAATCTCGGCCTTCGGGCGGGACATGGGTTCGTCGAACATCCTGGATCAGGTGGAAATCACCTACGCCTATAACGACGCGAGGGGCCAATACGAGCAGACGAGCGTGACGAGGATCCCAGGGGCGCAGGTGGAACAGCGCCTGGTGCGGGAACTGCTGGGCAGCCGACAGGCTTTTGAGGAGTTCGTCTCCGGCCTCTGGTACCATGTCACGCCGCAGGGGACTATCGACAGGAACCAATACATCTTTTTCAGCCCCCAGAGCCGGGAGATTATTTTTTACGGCGACGAGACCCTTCAGGTCTTTATCTGGCAGGGTTCATCCCTTACCCGTTACGGCCTCTACGTCTCCAGCCAGAACATCTCGGTTTCGACCCTGAGGCGCACCATCGACATTGAGCTGGAATCGCTTGAAAGCATCAGGGTCCGGGTGAACGAGGATGTCCGGCTCAACATCGGCGTCTCCGCCCCCTGGGACGGCTCCTACAGAAAAGCCGGCCCGCTCGAGACCCGCGGCCAACGGCAGGCCTCCGCAAACACCCTGATTGACGCCTGGTACGACGGCGCCATCGGGAAACTGCACTTCCTCCCCGACGGCTCCTTTGAGTTAAGCCAGAGCGGCGTCGTTAAACAGGGCAAATACGCCTTCTTCAACCTCGGCGCGGAGGAGCTATTGGAGCTTCGCCCCATGGAACTCCGCCTGACGGAATTCCAGCCCGAAAACTACCTGCCCTCAAACCGCGAGGTCTACCTCATCGACTCCAGCACTAGTGCCGACCCCTCCCCCCGCAGAACCCTCAACCTCCTCCGCGTCAGGCTGGGCGCGAGGGGGATAGTGAGGTTGAATGAGAGGGCGATAGCATTGACACTGGTTGAATAACCTTGATTTTACGTTTTTATCGTATATGTTATCAGATATATCAAATCGGCGCGGCGAAGCGGGGAATCCCATTCGGGTAGCTCGATAGAAGAACATAACAATTCCGGCTAGTGGGCGTGTGAGTGCCGCAGGCGAAACCGTTTGGGGAACCCGGCGCCGGAGCCGCCTGACCACTTGAATCCTCAAGCTTTGATTAAATCACAATTCTCAGTGTTCAAGTGGTCAGGCCTGCTTTCCCTTTAGTCTTGCATATTCCCCTCGTCTCCTTTGCCGGAGAGCCCAAAGATGGTTTCGCCGGCGGCACTCACACGCCCATTTGCCAGATTTATAACGTCGTATGTTGCCTGTCTGACTGGCTCCCCGCTCTCACCGCGAAATTGATATGTCAGACCACAAAGCGATAAAAGGAAAATCAGGATATTCAACCGGGAGCGAAAAATGCCCTCTCCCCCCTCCACGAAAAAACGCTAATTTGTCGGGAAGTTCATTTATTTACCATAAAAATTCGGAAAAATAATACGCAGGCGGCGCAGGTGTGGCTGAGAAAACATTTCTGGGCTCCCTGCTGTAGGAGACGAACAAAATATGTAAGACTAAAGGGAAAGCAGGCCCAGCACCTAAATACAGCTTATAATATTTGTGTATCACCAGTAAATTATTTAGGTGCTGGGCGGCTCCGGAAGCAGGTTCCCCAGAGTTTTCGCAGCCACACCTGCGCCGCCTGATGATTTTTTTTAGTTTATATTTATGGGTGATTAATATGACATAATCCCGACAAATNAGAGATTTATNGGGAATGACTCGAAGCCTGCATCCTTCAGCCTTCTAATCATGGAACNCATGTCGTTCCCGTAGGGCACACACACGGACCAGTAGGAAGCGCCGTTTACTTCCCGTAAAAAGATGATAGGCTCAAAACCTGCTTTTTTTAGGGTTTCTGCATGGTTTTGGGCATTTTCCTGCCGACTGAAAAGGTTGGTCTGTAAAACCGAGGTGTACGCAACAGGCGCTTGGGAAACCGCCAGTTGTGGGGCAGGCGTTTGCGGAACCGGCGTCTGGGAAACCGGCGGCTGAGGGGCAGGCGTTTGCGGGACCGGCGGCTGGACGGGCGTGACGGGAACCGCCGGGGAGAGGGCGATGCTTTCCCTGCCGGGGTAAAGTAGCCAGAGGGGGGTGGCTGGGGGGGAAACTTT
>JGI24698J34947_10000030_pt1 | contig 38738 bp, 13 predicted proteins | sample TergutMp193P3_FD_34947 | JGI IMG/M metagenome (IMG submission 34947) | reverse complement strand
ACCGCCATCAGCGGAGCGGAAGCGCTGCGCATGGTGAAGCAGAAGGGCCTCTACCATATCTATTTTGTGGACTGGAAGATGCCCGAAATGGACGGGATACAGCTGGTCTCCGAATTAAAATCGCATAACGACGAGTCGGTAAAATCGGTCGTCATCATGATAACCGCGGCGGAATGGACCGCGGTCGAGACTGAGGCGAAAAAGGCCGGCGTTTACAAATTCCTGTCCAAGCCCCTGTTCCCCTCGGCAATCGCCGATGTTATCAATGAATCGCTGGGTATCGACTATAAAAAGGTAGAGGAAGCGCAGGCGAATATTGAGGGGCTGTTTGCCGGGCGGCGTATTTTGCTCGTTGAAGACGTGGATATAAACCGCGAAATTGTGCTGGCCCTGCTTGAGCCGACGAACATCAAGATAGACACCGCGGAAAACGGCGTAGAGGCGGTGCGGATGTTCGCCGAAGCGCCCGGAAAATACGATATGATATTCATGGACATACAGATGCCGGAGATGGACGGGTATGACGCGACGCGGCGCATAAGGACGCTCAAGCATCCCTATGCGAAAATCATTCCCATTGTGGCGATGACGGCTAACGTGTTCCGTGAAGATATAGAACGCTGTCTTCAGGCGGGAATGAATGACCATATCGGCAAGCCGCTGGATTTCAATGAACTCCTGGAAAAACTGCATACCTATTTGCCGGGTAAAGAGTGATGCGCCATGCATAAACTGTACGCCCACCCCTGGCTTATCGTCGCCGTAATCGGCCTCATTACCATTTTTTTTGCCCTGCAACTGCCCCGCGCAGAGCTGGACAACAACAACCTCCGGTTTGTGCCGTCAAACGATCCGGCGCTTAAAACTTCCCAGCGAATCGATTCATTTTTTGGCAGTTCCTTCTTTATACTGATAGGCCTGGAGCGCCAGTACGGCACGGTTTTTGACCGCGAATTCCTGAACCGCATACGCGAATACGCGGATACAATCGGGGAAATACCCGTTGTCAAGGAAGTGACTTCCCTGATCAGCGCCGATTACATCACTTCCGACGGCGACGCCATTGTGGCGGAAAAACTTGTGCGCGATGATTTTACCGGCTCTCCCGAAGAAATTACCGAGCTGAAACGCCGTCTGCTTTCGTGGTCTCTGTATGAGCGCTCGCTCTTTTCCGATGATTTTTCCGCAACGCAGATCCTTATTCCGCTGACCATAGGCTCCGATGAAGCGGCATCAAAAGAAGTAAGCGCGTATTTTCTGCAGATCAGGGACATTGCGCATGAAATGTTCGGCGACCTTGCCTCCGTGTATGTTACGGGGATGCCGGTCATTACCGCCACCGTCAACGAGGCGATGAACGCCGACCTAAAACTGCTGGTTCCGCTGGTAACGCTGGTTGTATTACTGATACTGTTCTTTTCATTCAGGAGATTTACGCCGGTAATGCTGCCCCTGCTCACCGTATTGATTGCCGTTATCTGGTCGGTGGGGGCCATGCCCATTTTCGGGATAAAACTTTCGGTCATTTCCACCGTGCTGCCGGTCATACTGGTGGCGGTGGGCAGCGCCTACGGTATTCATGTGGTTACCCATTATCTTGCCGGACGCAATGCGACCGAAGGTCGCACGACAGCTGAAATGACGCATAACGAACACTATGAAGTGGTATGCGCGGTGGTTATGAAGATACGCAAGCCGGTTTTTCTGGCGGCGCTGACTACCTTTGTCGCCTTTGTGTCCTTCTGTTTTACCTCGGTCGCGCCGTGCCGGGAATTCGGCTATTTTGCCAGTTGGGGCGTGGCCGCCGCCTTTATCGTGGCCATTACCCTCATCCCCGCGCTGCTCATTATTAGAGGGCCGCGTCCCATAAAGGCCCGCATAGGCAGCGGCAATGAGGGGCGCATGAGCGCGTTTATCGCCGACAGTCTGGTCAGCATCGCCCAGCGCAGAAAAACCATTTTTTTCATTACCGCTCTGGTCATCATCGTTTCGCTGTACGGCCTTTCCCGGCTTATCATCGACAATGTAATGGTAGAGTACTTCCGGCACGACACGGATATCTATAAATCCGATGTGTTTATACGGCGGCAGTTCGGCGGTTCCAAAGTGGTCAGCATCGTACTTGAGGCGGACAGCCCCCAGGTTATACTGCGCCCCGATACCCTTGCCGCCATGGACGGGCTTTCGCGGTTTTTGCAGTATAAAGTCCCCAATGTCGGCAAGGTGATGGGTTTTACCGATTTGATCAAACGGATCAACCAGGTATTCAACGCCGATGAAAGCCCAAGCGGTATCGCCGGAATACAAAGTGCGCAAGCCGCCTCGCCGGATGACGGTTTTGGTTTTGGCGATTTTGGCTTTGAAAATAGTGTTAATGATATTAGTGATAATTATATTAACAATTTTGGAAACCCCGCTGATGAGCCGGACGGAAAAACAGCGGTATATACCGCCGAGCAGCTTATCGCCCTTTTCGACCGGGCGGGCAGCCTTGCGCGCGGCATGAACGCCAACGATCTGGTATGGGAACTCAAGCGGCAGATAAATTACGAGGGCGCTTCCTACTATGAGATTCCCCTTGACCCCCGGCGCTACGGCAAGGAAACGCCCGAAGAGCTGCGGCGGCTGATTTCCAACTATCTGGTGCTGTTGTCGGGAAATATCAGCTCCTATGCCAATGATCCTCTGGAGCCGACCGCGGTCAAGGCGACGGTGCAGCTGCGCACGGTGGGAATGAGCGACAGCGAGGCGATTTTCAGCGAAATTGAGCGGTACATTGCCGCCAATTTCCCCGCCGATGTCAAAGTTACCATAGGCGGCACTACCATGGTAGAAAGATCGCTGAACAACCTGGTCGTGCAGTCGCAATTAGTTTCAATGTTTTTTTCAATTATTTGCGTTTTTATTATTGTCGCCCTGTCCAACAAATCGCTGGTCGCCGGCTGTATCGGCATTGCCCCGCTGTCAATATCGGTACTGATCAATTTTGCCGTTATGGGCTTTGCGGGAATTAAACTGAACCTGGGCACTTCAATGGTGGCGAGCGTTTCCGTGGGCGTGGGCATTGATTACACCATACACTGTCTTGAAGCGTACAAGCGGGAATTGCGGGCGGGAAGCAGTGACTTTTTGCGGCGTACTTTTATCAGTTCCGGCAAGGCGATTATCATTAACGCCGTGTCCGTGGGCGCGGGTTTTGCGGTGCTGCTCTTTTCCCGCTTTACCATGCTTGCCGATCTGGGGCTGCTTATCGCCATTACCATGTTCTCAAGCGCGCTGGTCAGCCTGACCATACTGCCGGCTCTGCTGGGCATATTCAAGCCGAAGTTTGTAACGGGGAATTCGCCTAACGGGGAAACACCCGGACACCTAACTTGACGATGAAGCCGGTTGATTTGGGGTATGCGTCAGTATCAATGACCGCATAATCATGCGCTTTGCCGGTGACGTTGGCTGCTTCCTTAATATTGGTAAAATATGAGATGACCGCTCCCACTTCTCCGGTAAGAGAGACGGGTACGCCGGGCAAATTCCATTCGGCGCCCAGACGCGCGACGTGGCTCCACTGGTAGGCGCCGTCGCGGAGGAAGTACCTTTTTAACACGGGGTTGGTATCCCTTTTCTCGGGATCAAGTTCGGACAGTAAATTGCTCCCGTCTACGGCGCTCAGGCCAAAATCGGCGCCGTGCCGGATAAGCTGGTATTGCAAACTCGCGGTCAGACTTTTTACCGGCATGGCGCTCAACCGTACCAGTATTTCATCCGCGTTTGGCGGAAGATAGTAACCCAGGCCTACGCCGTTATTCGTATAACCGGTTTCCATGGTCAGATCGCCATACCATGGATTGAAATTGCGGTTATGCGTATAACAATAGGGATTTATCTTCGTATAACTCATCTTGAGCGATGAAAAGGACAGGAAGGGTAAGGGTATGTTTACGCCGCCCTGCAGGGCGACCATCTGACGGTCAAGGGTAAACAAATCCCTGATTAAACTCATCTCATCCATAAAAAACGAAACCCAGATATTCCCCCAGCCGGGATACTGAGCCTTGAGGTTAAACGTCATTATCATATTGTCAAAGTCGCCGACATTGTTCTGATAAAAAAAACTGTTGGTTACCGGCGAGACATAGCCCGGTTCAAGACGTTTGGGGTATACCACCGCGTCTACCATGTCAAAAAACACATAATTTTTGTACCGGAATTGCAGCATGGTGGCTGAGAAAAGATTTTGAAACCTCATGGAAGATTTTTTAATGCCATCGACATTGTGGTACTCAAGCGCGCCGGTCAGCGAGGCAATGCCAAACCATGAAACGGGGTTGAACTCGGCTTCCACTCCCAAAAGCGGGCGGGCCATCTGGTTAAAGGCAAGGCTGCTGCCCAGGGACGTTGAACCCCATTCATGGCGCAGCCGCCCCAGACGCATTATCAATTTATTTTCCAGAAACGAAGCCGACAATTCCGACGTCAGATTATAACTGCCGGCAACGCTGTCCGGCCAATAATAATCAAACCCCGATAAATTACGGAACAAGAAAACCGAGCCGTCCCACCGCTTTTTATAGGTATAGGGGAAGTGCGTTAAAGGCTCGGTGTAGATATCAATTTTACGGTTTACAAATTCTTCACTCCCCGTCAATGCCTCATCATCCGCCTGAACGGGAAATGTCGCATAATAGGTGTTGTGCTCGCCCATTTTTTTTCGCGGGGCCTGCATCAAACCGCCCTCGGCGCTGAAATCGTAGGAAAAATAGCGTCCCAGATCGCCGTTGACAAAGGCCTGTATCCAGATCTCCGTTCCAAAATAGCGATCGCCGGAAGCGTATACACCCGCCGAGCCTTCGATATCGGCGCTTACGCCGGCGTTAGCTGAAATGGTAACGTCATCTTTGCCCATTGCGGTTTCGTTGTAATAAGCGCCCCGGCGCCAATCCATGCCGGTTTTTGGTTTGGCGAATTTGTCCAGGTACTGCTGCAGAATGTCACGTTCCGGCTGTTTGAGCCTTGCAGAGTCAGATTGGAGAATCTCGTTAATTGCCGCAGTGATAACGCTCTGCGTATAGGGCCTGACCCCCGACAGGGGCCGGCACAAACCCCTTATTTCTGCCTGTTCCAGAACATAGTACACCTGATTTTCAAGGGAGACTGAAGTATGGGTTTGCCCCCACAGGGAGGAGCCAAAAAACACACCAAAACATACGCCGATAACCGGCAATGATAACTTCATTATCTTATGGTAATACACCTTGATAAATTCTGTCAACCAAATACAATGGTAATATGCAATACCGGATAGACACAAAATCGGGCGACAAGCTCTCAATATTGGGTTTTGGGTGCATGAGATTTCCCGACAGGCGCAAAACCGAGGAAATGGTCATGCGGGCCATTGAAGAGGGGTTAAACTACTTTGACACGGCATGGATGTATCCAGGGAGCGAAGAAACCCTGGGGGCGATACTGGAAAAAAACCATGCGCGGGAAAAGGTATTGGTGGCAACCAAACTGCCCCTGGTTATGGTGAAAAGTCCCGCTGATTTTGACAAATATTTTAACCAGTCGCTCAAACGGCTTAAAACCGGCTATATTGACTATTACCTGATGCACATGATTACCGATATGGATCAGTGGGGAAAACTGAAAAGCTGGGGTATAGAAAGCTGGATAGCCGCAAAAAAACAGGCGGGGCAGATACGGCGGATTGCCTTTTCCTTTCATGGAAGCTGCGCCGAATTTCTGAAAGTGGTAGATGATTACGACTGGGAGATGTGTCAGATTCAGTACAACTATTCCGATGAAAACTTCCAGGCGGGGGTAACGGGGCTCAAAAAAGCGGCGGAAAAAATGCCGGTTGTCATCATGGAGCCGCTGCTGGGGGGCAAACTCGCCACGGGCCTGCCCAAAGAGGCGGCGGCAATTTTTAAGAAAGCGAACCCCGCGCTGTCGCCGGCAGCATGGGGGCTCAACTGGATATGGAATCAGCCGGAGGCGGCGGTTGTGCTTTCCGGCATGAACGACATGGCGCAGCTTGAAGAAAACCTGCGCCTTGCCGGGGAAGCCAGAGCGGGTATGTTAGGCGAAACGGAGATGGACGTGTACCGCCGCGCGCTTGCCGTGATAAAACGCAGTTGCAAGATACCCTGTACGGGCTGCAATTACTGTATGCCCTGCCCCTTCGGCGTCAATATCCCCGGCTGTTTTTCCGCGTATAACGCCATATACTCCATGGGCTATTTTCAGGGCATGAAGCAGTTTATTACCAGCACCGCCCTGACTTCGGAACGATCCAGCAGCCCCGGCCAGTGCATGGCGTGCGGCAAATGCGAATCCCACTGCCCGCAAAACCTGCCCATTGTTAAACACCTGGGCGAAGTGCGCCGCCGCATGGAGCCGTGGTGGCTCCGATTCGCCGGCGTCTGCGTGCGGGGGTTCCTGGGGAAAAAACGGAGGAAGAAGGAAGCGAAAACCACGGAGTTTGAATAGGAGTTTTAAGAATGAATCTCAGAGTGTTACACGAATTTTTCGTACCACGACCCCTGAATTCCTACTCCGTGAAACTCCGTGTACTCCGTGGTTATCTTCCATTCTTATGCACGCTCATCCTGCTTTTCGGGTGTGAGCGGCGGCATACTGAAGAGTTACCCTTAGTGGCGGTGAGTATTGTGCCGCAGGAGTGGTTTGTCTCCCGTATCGGGGGGGGGCGGGTGCGGACGCTGGTTTTGGCGGGACAGGGGCAGAACCCCCACAACTATGAGCCGACGCCCCGGCAGATAAAAGGCCTCGCGGGGGCCGGCGTGTGGATATTGTCCGGCGCTGAATTTGAAATAACCCTGCGCCCCAAAGTTGAAAGGCTGTTCCCCGCCCTGCCCATTGTTGACGGCGCCGAGGGGGTGGTTTTGCGGCGGATGGACGGCGACGCAGACAGCGAACACGGCGAATTTGACCGCCACACCTGGCTGGGGCGGGAACCGGCAAAGATACTTGCCGCGCATGTCAGGGATACGCTTTTCGTCCTCGATCCGGCAAGGGTGGTATTTTACGCGGATAACTACGACAGCCTGGTGCGCGATATTGACGCTGAATTTGACGCTTTGCGCCGCGATCTTGCCCCGCTGCGGGGCAGTAATATCTTCGTCTACCATCCCAGTTTTGGTTATTTTCTCGATGAATTTGACATCCGCCAGCAGGCGGTAGAAACCGGCGGCAAAACGCCCAGCCCCCGGGAACTCAGCCGCCTGATCGCGCTGGCAAAGCAGGAAAAACCCGCCGCTATTTTTGTGCAGGCACAGTTTCCCGTCAGCGCCGCCCGTACCGTGGCGGATTCAGTCGGCGCGGTTACCGTCAGCCTCGATCCTCTGGCGCCGGACTGGCTTGCCAATATACGGCGCATGGGCGACGCCCTGCTGGAATCGGCGCGCCGGTAAGGGGGACGATGGGTCACTCTGGGGCGGTGCTGCCCGGTGAGTGGCTGTCGCCCTGAGAGTGGCTGGCCGCCCACGGGGTGACTTTTTCCTTGCCTTTTTTCAAAAATTACGATATATTTAACACAGGAGCATGATAATGGCTAATGACGCGGTTTATGTGAATGTCACTGAGGGTTCGGCGCGGGTAATGAACAACATAAAACTCTACGTCAAGCTGCTCACCAAGTTCAGGAACGACAACAACCTGAACGATTTAGAGGCGGCTCTTGCGGCGGGAGATTTGGCAAAAGCCCAGGGCGCAGCCCATACGATAAAGGGCGTTGCGGCTAACCTGGCGCTCTCGGAATTGTTTAAGCAATGTCTGGAACTGGAAACCCAGATAAAAAATGGAGCGGTAAATCCGGCCCAGCTGGAAACAGTCAAAACCGTTTTTGCCGCTACTCAACATGAGATAGACAGAGTGATATCGGAAAATGGCTAACACAACCCCTACTGTTTTTTTGGTTGATGATCAAGACATCAACATTATGGTGCTTGAGGAGATACTCAAGGACGATTATAACATTATTACGGCGAACAACGGCAAACAAGCGCTCGAGCGCCTTCGTTCTACGGAAGTCCTCCCCAAGCTGATCCTGCTGGATTTAGTGATGCCGGAAATGGACGGCCGCCAACTGTTCGCACTGATGAAGGCGGATGACGTTCTTGCCCGGATTCCGGTTATTTTTATCACATCGGAAAACGATTCTGAAGGCGATCTGCTTGCCGCCGGCGCGGTGGATTTTATCAATAAACCCTTCAAGCCGGAGATTGTCAAACTGCGGGTACGCAATCAGATACAATTAAAAAATTACAGCGACAGTCTTGAGGTCATGGTCGCGGAAAAAACAGCCGAGGCGACCAAAACCCTTGAGAACGCCCTGCAGGGTCTTGCCAATGTTATTGAACACCGCGATCTTGAGTCCGGCGAACACGTTAAGCGGACACAGTTATATGTGCAGGCTCTGTGCGAAGAACTGATCAACAGTAAATCGACCTACGCCGAGGAATTAATCGCCCTAAAGCCGGACATCATTATGAAATCCATGGCCCTGCACGATGTCGGCAAGATATCCATTCCCGACCGTATACTGCTTAAACCGGGAAGGCTGGACCCGGATGAGTATGAGATTATGAAAACCCATACGACTCGCGGTATGGAAATAATCGCTGAATTGGGGGATATGAATTCTTCCCTGTATCTTAAACACTGCGGGGATATCTGCATTGGCCACCACGAAAGATGGGACGGCAAGGGTTACCCCAGTCAGGTTAAAGGACTGGAGATTCCCCTGGTGGCGCGGATGGCGGCATTGGCTGACGTGTACGACGCGTTGGTCAGCGCGCGGGTATACAAGGAGGCTTTCTCCTACCATGAGGCAATTAAAATAATTGTCGATGGCAAGGGAACCCAGTTTGACCCGCTTATTGCCGATGCGGTGGAACGCGCTCAGGTTCATTTTCAGCACATAGCTGAACAACACCGTTAACAATATGGAACTTAATGGAATTTAAGGAATTTAACCTGCATCCCGATTTACAGCGGGGGATCGCCGAGGCCGGATATATCGCCTGTATGCCGGTCCAGGAACAGGTGTTGACCCATGCCTTTAGCGGACAAGACCTGTATGTGCAGTCCCAAACAGGAACGGGAAAAACCGCGGCGTTTCTTACGGTTATTTTTCAGCGGCTTCTGAGCGAGAACCTTTTGGCGGGGAAGAAGGCGCTGATCATGGCGCCAACCCGCGAGCTGGCTGTTCAGATTGAGGAAGAGGCAAAGACGCTGGGGAAATATCTGCCGTTTAAGATCGGCAGTTTCTACGGCGGCGTGGGCTATACCCAGCAGGAAAAACTGCTGCGGGAAAATGTGCACATAATGGCGGGAACGCCAGGCCGCGTACTGGACCTGAACAAATCGGGAAAGATGAACCTGATGGACATTGCCTTTCTGGTTCTTGATGAGGCCGACCGGATGTTCGACATGGGTTTCTACCCCGATCTGCGCAAGCTGATCCGCGTGGTGCCTCCCGCCGATCGCCGTCAAACCATGCTGTTCAGCGCAACGCTTAACGCATGGGTAAAAAACCTTGCCTGGGAATATACCATCTCTCCGTTTGAAATTGATATTGAACCGGAATTGGTCACCGTTGAAGAAATCGATCAGATCCTCTACCACGTTCCCTCCGAAGACAAAATGAAACTGCTGCTGGGCATATTTTACCGGGAGCGTCCCGAAAGCGCCATTATTTTTTGCAACACCAAGCGTTATACCGAAATTGTGGCGAAGCGGCTGCGGCTCAACGGCTATGACTGCGAGTTCATCATCGGCGATCTGCCCCAATCCCGGCGGCAGCGGGTGATTGACGATGTGAAGGCGGGAAAGATACAGATACTGGTCGCGACGGACGTAGCGGCGCGGGGACTGGACATTGAGAGTCTGGCGATGGTAATAAATTACGATCTGCCGACGGAAGCGGAAAATTATGTGCACCGCATCGGGCGCACGGCGCGGGCGGGTAAAACCGGCAGGGCTGTCAGCCTGGTCACCGAGCAGGACGTGTACGAGCTGCCCGCCATTGAACGCTATATCGGCAAAAAAATTCCGTCAGAAATCGCCATGACGGAATATTATGCCGAGGACAAAAGCGCGGGGCAGCACATTCAAACCGAGTTTTACGAAGAGCGCCGGGCAACAAGGCCGCCGGCAAAGCCGCTGGCAAGACCGAAGCCGGCGTCCCATAAAGCCGGCCACCACCATGACGCGGGAGAACGCCCCCGCGCTGCCGGGCATGTCTCTGGGCGCGTTCATCCCAGCGTCGCGGGACACACGCACACCGCGGGACACGCCGGACACGGTACGGCAAGCCGCAATGGCGCACAGGGCGAGAAACCCCGGCGGGGACAGCGTAAAGAAACGCCGCTGGTTGACGCGTTGATCTCCGGCGAAAAAGACCTTTCCCAGATGACCTTTGAAGAGCGGATGGATTTATATAAAACGAAGTACCATTCAGGAAAACGCGGCGGACGGCAAGACAGCGGGTACCGCAAGGAAAAAAACGATATGCCGGAAAAATTGGCCGAAATTCTGCATGAGCAATCGGAAAAAACCGCCCCTGAGTCCAAGGGGTTCGGGAAACCTAAAGGTTTCCTTTCCCGCTTACGGGGGATTTTCAAAAAATAAGTTTCATGCTATACTATCACTATGAACAAGTTATCCTTTGCCCTGCTCGCCTGTGCGGCGGCGCTGTTTTTTTTCTCCTGCGCTACCCAGTTGAACATACCCGAAAACCTGACCCCCTCGGAGATTATTCAGCGGGCGCAGGAAGCCTCTGATAAAAACCGCTACAACCAGGCCCTGCAATACTACCAGGCTTTGCTTGATCGCAACCCCACCAATATCGATCTGGTCTGTACGGCTGAATACGAAATCGCCTTTATCCATTACAAGCAGCAAAAATACGTCCAGGCCAGGGCGGAATTTAACGCTCTGCTGGAACGTTACAACGCCTTTGACGAAGATGATTACCTTCCCCCGCAATTCAAACTGCTGGCATTGAAGGTGCTTGAACGGATAGACGAAAAAGAAAACCCCCGCTCATTGTTCTCCCGTAAATCCTAAGCCCCAAAATAATTAACCACGGAGTTTCTGATACGAAAACGTATTTTCCTCCGTGAAACTCCGTGTACTCCGTGGTTAATATTCTTTATTCTTTATTCTTTTTTCTGGGGCAGGATGATAGAGTGTACCTGTATATTGCGTGACGCGGCTTCACTGTCCGCCATTTGTTTGGTTATTTTGCCGCGGGGGCGGGGGTGGGGGGGGGCGTCGCCGATGAGGATCATTATTCTTGACTGCGCCGCCCATGAGAACTTTGTCGCGCCGGCGTAGAGGGCTTCGTAGACCGCTTCGGGAATGTCGCCGCCGCCGCCAGTTCTGACTTCGTTAAGATTCCGCTGCAATATATTGAGGTCGGCGGTAAAGGGAACCACCTTGTTAAGATACGCTTCGTTGTAATCGCGGTAGAGCACCAGCCCAATTCTGAAAGAAGCGGACGCGGGGAAAACCTTCCGCAGCGCGTTGACCAACTGTAGGCGCATCGCCTCTACATGGGGCTTCATGGAACCGGTGGTGTCCAGACAAATAACAATGTCCGTATCGGCGGCATTTTTTTTCGCAATGCCTTCGATGAGGTATGCCAAATCGGCGGGGCCGCTTGCGTATAACGTATTTCTTCCGGCAATTTCACTAAAAGAGTCAACCGTTTCCTGCATATATATTTCGACAACCGGCGGCGGCGGATCCTGCGCAAAATGGAGCATGAACGGGTTGTCCCTGAAAGGCCCCCGGTAATCGGCGTAGGCATAGTAAAAGGCGCGTATGTTCAGGTAGGTTCCATCCCCTACCTGCACCTCGCCGTTACGCCCGCCTTCGTATCCGTAATAGATCACTTCCGGTATATAGATTTGATACGCCCAGCCCAGATCGGGATGCCGCCGGGGCGTGGAAGAGACCAGCGAGTATATCCTGCTTTCCCGCGGAATGGGGTAGCCGTCGATAAGGCGGATTTCGTCCCCGTTGATATTGTTGCGCTCCGCCGCGCGGTAGGCGTAATTATCTTCCTTAAGCCGCGGGTCTTTGGTGGTTTCGGTCAGCAGTACCGAGCTGATATCGCTCTTGTAGCGTATATACAGGTTATAGCCGCCCTCGGGAAGCATATCTATCCGCAGGTCATTGGGGGAAAGGGTGAGGTCCTGGGCATACAGCAGGGCGGGCAGCAATAAGGCATGGATGCACAGCAAAAACCGCGAAAGACTTCTATCCATATCGTTATATTATCGGCGGTTTTTTGAGCTATGCCGATACATTTTTTTGATTTATGCTTTATAATAATAGTATGAGGACAGGGAAAGAAACCGCGGTAGACGGTAAATTGACTGAAATAGTCAAAGGTTTTGCCCTTTCGGGAAAGGCGGAACTGGCGCTGGAGATACTGTTGCACGACGAAGAGTTACAGACGGCGCAGGAATACGCCAACACGGTCTCGATAATCAGGCTGGGCTACAATGACCATGGGCCGGTGCACATGAGGACGGTTGCGCTGAACGCGCTGATCATGCTGGGGCTGCTGCGGCAGGCGCAGATTAAAACAAGCCTGGAAAAAGACGAGTGCGGCGATTTTGAGGACAGCGTGACAGCGGTTATGTGCGCCGCGATGCTGCACGATCTGGGCATGGGCATTGGTCGCCAGGATCATGAACATACCGGCGTTTATCTTGCGCTGCCCATTCTGAACCGGATACTCGCGGAAGTATACAGCGGGAATATGCGCAAGCAGGCAATGAGCCGCGCCCTGACGCTGGAAGGCATTGTCGGCCACATGGGGGTTCATGCGGTTCATTCCCTTGAGGCGGGCGTGGTGCAGGTAGCCGACGGCTGCGACATGACCAAGGGACGCGCGCGCATCCCCCTTGCGCTTGCCCATCCGACGAAGGGCGGCCATATTCATCAGTACTCGGCGAATTCCATTGAGGGGGTCGAGATTGACGCGGGCGAGGAAAAACCCATTCGCATTAACGTACACATGTCCAACGCATCGGGGTTTTTTCAGGTTGAGGAAGTGCTCATGAAAAAAATCGCCGGCAGTCCGGCAAAACCTTTTGTGGAACTGTACGCGCGGGTGCAGGGTGAAACGCCGCTGCAATATTTGTAGATTATTCCGAAAATACCCGGCAAAGCCGCGGGCGGCGCGGGGCGCGCGGCAAAAAGCGGGGGAGTCCGCCTCCACAGCCCCGTCCGGCTTTAGCGTTTGTATCTGAGCGCTTGTTGGTTTGTTAGCTGTGCGTATTTATCAAGTGCAGTGAGCCGGACGCATTTTTTCTGGCACAAATTTTGATTTTGCTCGCTGGTCTGTTACGGCGGGGAATCCCGCAAGAATTTGCCGCGCGCCCCGCGCCGCCCGCGGCTTTGCCGGGCTGTTACGGATAACAGAGAGAGTATTGTTATTCCGTCTTTACCAAGCAATACCGTTTTTTGCCGGCGCGGATGATGAGTTCGCCTTCGGCGTTGAGGCGGTCAGAGCCGATGAGGGCGGCGATGTCGCCTACCGCTTCAAGGCTGCCGTTATGTGACACGAAGGCGCCGCCTTGCTGGACCAGGCGGCGGGCTTCGCTTTTGTTAACGGCCAGGGACGCGTCGAAGAAGAGGTCTACTATGTTGTAACCGGCTTCGAAGGCGGCGCGTTTGAGCGCGGCGTGGGGCATGGCGGATTTGTCCCCCCCCTCCCCCCCCCCGCCAAAGGCAGCCTTGGCGCCGGAGAGGGCTTTGTCGGCTTCGGGTTTGCCGTGGATTAGGGCGGTTACTTCCCAGGCGAGGCGTTCTTTGGCATCGTTGGGGTTTTTGCCGGCGGCGGTGAGGGCATCGCACTCTTCGATGGAGAGGAAGGTGAACATCAGGAGGAAACGGCGGATGTCGGCGTCCTGCACATTGCGCCAGTACTGAAAAAATTCATAGGGAGTGGTAATCGCCGGGTCGAGGAAGAGCGCGCCTTTTTCGGTTTTGCCCATTTTTTTGCCGTCGGCGGTGGTGACCAGCGGGAAGGTCATGCCGAAAACTTCCGCGCCCTCAATGCGGCGGATAAGTTCCACACCGGCGACGATGTTGCCCCATTGGTCGTCGCCGCCGATTTGCAGGCGGCAGCCGTGGCGGCGGTACAGTTCCAAAAAGTCATAGCTTTGCAAAAGTTGATAATTAAATTCAATAAAAGACAGGCCGGTCTCCATGCGCATTTTGTACGCCTCGAAACTGAGCATACGGTTCACCGAAAAGTGGCTGCCGATTTCGCGCAAAAAGTCGATGTAGTTAAGGCTGGCGAGCCAGTCTTTGTTGTTGGCGGTGTAGGCGGTAGCGCCGTCAAAGCCGATGAAGCGGTCAAGCTGGGCGGTGATGGAGGCGGCGTTGGCATCAAGGGTTTCATAGGTGAGCATTTTGCGCATTTCCGATTTGCCGGACGGGTCGCCGATGCGGGCGGTGCCCCCGCCGATAAGGGCGATGCCCTTATGCCCCGCATCGCGCAAATGCCGGTACGCGAAAAAGGGAACCATGTGCCCGATGTGCAGGCTGGGGCCGGTGGGGTCGCAGCCTACGTAGAAGGTAACCGGCCCTTCAGCCATGAGTGCGGAAAGCGCGTCTACATTGGTACACTGGGCAAAAAAGCCGCGCGCTTGCAGGGTTTTAAGTGTGGGATTCATGGTGAGTGCCGTTGCATATAACGCGCGATAAAAAAGACAGAAAAACCAAGAATAGCAATAACGATTGAAATAACCAACTGAACAACCATATTACCCTCCTATGACCCAACTTCGGATTATATCAATAGCATTAAGAACGCTCAATATACCAACGCCCAATCCAATAATTTCAAGCGCCCTGAAAAATTTATTTACTGGCTTTTTCATAACTTCCAGCATTTTCTCAAGCGTACTATTCATGGTATCGAGTCTTTCAACTATTCTTTCCATATTTTACTATAGCCCCTTTCCCCGGCTTTTTCAAGCCCTACGCTGGATTCATGGGGCGTGTTGGTCTCTAGGGGATGTTATAAACAGTATCAGACGGATCACTGCGCCAAGCGCAACGAGGCCAAATGCCACCAGCAACATTGTGTTCATAAATACTCCTTAAGAAAAATATACAACGCCAGCAGAAAACCGGCAATACCGCATAATTCAGCAATAACGGTTAAACAACCCCGCATAACAACAACGGTATCCATTTTCTTTTTTTTCTTCGCCATAAGAATTCTCTATTTTATAGTATACAACCATATTGGTATTTGTCCACTCCCCCGCCACAAAAAAAGCCCCGCCGGGGGGGCGGGGCTTTTGGTTACGCTTGCTGCGGGGTTAGAGGCCGGTGAGGAGGGCGGCGGCGGGTTTGGTGAAGTAGCCGAGGCGGAAGTAGTCGCTGCCGTAGCCGACGGCGGCATTCCAGGTCGGGGCGGTGGTTGAGTTGCCGTTGCCCTGCGTTACGCCGTTGGGTATGTGCGGCGGCCAGGCTTCGATGTTGAGACGGTCGCGGTTGACGTTAAACGGCGCCGGCATGGAGAGGGCTTCCCAACCCGCTATAGACCTGTTGTCATGCGCCGGGGTTCCATACACCGGGTCGAGCAAGGGGCGGGTATACGCGGGGTCAAGGTACGCGATGCGGGCGCCGCCGTTGTTGCCGATACGCACGGAGTCCGCGTATACGATCCAGGGGCGATTGGTACTGTCCAGCGAAATGTCCGTGTACATACCGCCCTTAACCACATTGTCAACGGTGTACGCGGTAAACGCGGTTCCGTTCGCCATTTGCGCTCTGGTGGCGGTCGCGTACACGAGCGTATTTTTAACGCTGTTGAAGAACGCCAGATGTATGATGGTGTTAGCGGCGTTATTATTCCCCCGCTGAATCTTGATGCTGACATGGGTGCCGGAGCCGCGGAACAGCGGGTCTGTCGAAGGCAGCACATAGCGTCTGGTCCAGTTATTGCCGGCGGTCGGGGTTTGAGTGTTGGCATAGGCGATGCGGAGGGTGTCATTGGACTGATCGTAGTAGGCGATAACCGGGTATCCGGCGTTATCAAAGTCAATGGCGCTGTATTCGCCGGCAACGGCCGCCCGTGCGATAGTCGTACCGCCGACGGTTTGATTGTTAACCGCGGCGCTAATATTGGCAGCCGTGTCAATTCCGGTCGCACTGGTGCCGTCAAGGAATCTCGGTTCGGCATTCTCAGAAGTGTCAGAGTTGGCATTAGAGGACGGCAGCGTCATCGCGGCATTGCGTACCGTAAAGAACAGCCGTTGGTACATCGCGTCGTAAGCGCTTACATACACCCTGCCCGCATTGTTGTCTGCGGTACTGAGGGCGGCTTTGACAATCCGCGCATTCTGCCAGCGGTTGGTGGCCGACGGGTCGATATGCGGCCCGATAATGGCGGTCGTCCGATCACCCAAGCCTCCCCAGTCTGCATTCGCCTGATAATTTACCCGCGCCCTCAACCGGAGCAGCGGATGGCCGTCAGCCTGGCGGGCCATTACCACCGACGCGTAATTGCTGGTATTGTCGCCGGTTGTCGAGTTGGCAGTGGATGTATCGTTGGCCGGGGTGTTCGCGGCGGTACTGACGTTGGCAAAGTCAATATCGGTACCGGAGTACGGTTCGCCGGCTTTTACCATTAACCTTCGGGCAGCCATATTGGAATGCGTATAGAAGACCGAGTCCTCGCCGGAGTTTGCCCATGCGGCGTGGAGCCTGCCCGCGTTAGCGCCGACAAATTGCAGCGCCATGCCCGGGGTTTCAACGCCGCCGCTTTGGGCAAAGTAGTCGCCGGACTGCGCCCGCCAGATGTGGGCGTAGAGTTTATTCGTCCACAGGTCGGAGCCTTCGATGTAGGGGCTGTGTTCCTTGTTCCAGGATTTGGTCGCGTGGACGCTCGTGTTGTTCCATGCCTCCGTGCCGGCCGTTCTCGTACCTACATAAACTCTAAGCCTGCCGCTAGCGGGTGTACCCGTTAACGCGAAGGTGTGTTCGTGATTCGGAGGAGTACCCACCACCGTACCGGTGATATCGCCGGCGGTGTCGGCGGTGTTGGTGGAGCTCCGGTTTATTGTCAGCGCCGCGGTACCCAGGTTGTAACCCTGTACCCTGATGCCGGCTTCGCCCTGGAAGAAGCTGTACCAGCCCTGCCGCGAACGTGTGGTGCTGTACGCCGGTTCGGCGCGCTTAAGGCCGGTGACGTAGGGCTTTATGTCTACTCTGAGGGTATTGTGGAAATCGGTTTGGTTGTTTGCCGCGGTAACACCGGCTACCGTGGACGAATTCGCTGCCGTTGCCGTACCCGCTACCGTGCGCGCATTGTTTGGCAGCTTGGTGCCGTTATAGTCAACAACGATAAGCGCAACACGGACATCCGCCAGCGGCCCGCCAGCGACGGTCCTGCCGCTTGGCACCGTTTCGGTGTCCCACAGATACGCCCACTCTACCGTATGTCCGCTTTGCCAGTGTATCTGTTCATACACCCAGGCATTCGCTTCCGGCACCATCTTTCTGATGACGGTTCCATTGTTTATGTCCGTCTGACTGGGACTGTCAACAACCACTCCCGTAGCTTTGTTCACATACTTCAGTTTTGCAATCAGCGTACCCGTTGTTGCGGAAGGAGCCGCCACGCCAATATTGATTCTAATCTCGTCAATAAGCTGGTCGTCCCAGGCAAGGCCGCGCAGGATGATTTTCCCGCTGACCTGATCGCGGCTGATGGTATTATTCGTGCCGACCGAATCGGTGGAACCGGTCACAAAGCCGTTGGAGCGTTCCTGCAGAGAGCCCAGATAGGGATTAAGCGGATCGTCGGGGTAGTTCACATAGGGGTTCAGGGCGGTACTGCCGGCTGCGGCATTGGCGCCGTAGCGCGGGTCTATGTAGCCCGATTTAATTGGCGCGCGTTCGGTGCCGATGTTGTACAAGCCGCCCCGCTTGATGTTCTCGCCAATCTCCGTGGGATCGGCGGCGGCGTTCAGCGTAGCAGCCCTGAAGTCGTCGGTACTATTGTAGCCATTGACGGCGTTCTCGAGGTAGGGGTTTAGATCGTATAACCGCGCATAGGGCGCCCGGTTATCACCCACATAGACCTTCATCCCGATAACAATCGCGTCATAGAGCATGTCCTTGGCAACGTTCAGGGTGGTTGGCACGTTGGCATTGGTTGTACCATCAGCGTTGAGCCGGTGGTCAACCGTGTCCCGCACGGTGATCAGGAAGTACGCCGTTCCGGCGGAACCACTCGCGGCATTAGCGGCGCTGGTCGCCTGGGCTTCGGGTATTCCGTCAAAAGCGTTTCCGCTGAAGCTGAGCAGGGAGGCTTCTCCCGCGACAACCGGAATAGAGTTGTGATTCGGGCTGGTGCGCTGCACTTCTGCGATGGCTTTCATCTCACGGTAGGCGTATACATACACCGCCGCGTATTTGGTCGTATTGGTAACATCATTGTCACCGCCGCCGCCGAGGACACCCTGGAATATAAAGTGTGAACCGCTGGACGGCTCCGCTGCCGGCACGCCCAATGTCTGCCATTCCCTGGCGGTCATACCGTCGCCGCTGACTATGGTGTAGAGGTTGACAAAGCTGTTCACCGACAACCTTCCCTGCGCATCCGTATTATCTCCCGTGATGAGCGCACCGGCGTCGTTATAGTATTGCAGATAGTCGGTAGTGGTAGAGGTGCCGGCGGTTCTCTTCGCCATCACCTGCAAGTTGGCGTTGTTCAGCGGTATGCGGTACCGTTCGACATAGCGCGCCTGATAGTACATGGGCGCGTTGCCCTTAATGGTGGTAACGCCAAAGCCGATGATCCTGTTTTTGGCGATAAAGCCCGAGTCCAGGTAGCCGGTTGGATAGGGAGTGTTCACGCCGCCGCTGTTGGGCATGACATAATCGCTGTACGCTTCATTGCCCTCGTGCGTGGTGAACACCGCGCCTTCACCGGTATTGTTGGTGTACAGCCTTATCTCGGTGATCTGCGGGGTATTGTTCATGACGATCATGTCCTGGCTGTAGTAGCTGGTGTTACCGGCATTGTCGATAACGATGTAGTGCATCTTTACCCAGCCGTCGTCCGGCTTCAGATTTGCGGTATTAACCGTAAAGTTCCAGGAAACATCCGCGGTGCCGGTCGTGGGCGACCAGCCTCCGCCGCCGTTGATGACCACTACATAGTCGGCCTGGAGGGGAAGTTCCTGAGCGCCGGTAGTGGGAGCGGGAGTAGCCGCTGAATCTATGGCGATATTCGTTACAATCTCGCCGTTATACGCTACATTATACGCCCGGTTTTTGTACACCGATGCTCTGCTCTCTTTCTGCGCGGCAGAGGCGGTGCTGATTTGAATTCCGGTCGTATTATTCACGTCATTCATATTGAGGTAATTGGTGTTAGTCCAGTCGGTAAACCACGCGCGGACTTCTTTTATCCCGTTGTACGGGGGCGTCAACGTACTGGCGTCAGGGCTGCCGCTGTAGTCAAAGACTCTGCCGAGGAAGGTGACATCGCTGCCCGCTACTTTGGACGGCGTGATCTTTACTTTGGTATCCGCCAGCGGCGCAAAGTTGTCAACACCGATCTCAAAGGTGTAGCTGTCTTCCGAGGACGGGGTGATGCCGTTTCTCACATTGACCTCAACCGTAAACTTGCCGCCGGATGTTGCCCATGTTCCGTTACGCACCGATCTAAAGCCGGCGGCGGGAGAGGCGGTGGTGGAGTCAAATTGGTAGGTCAAAACCGCGGTCGTGGCAGCGCCGCTGTTGCCGGTAAAGGTGGTGCCGTCAGTATTGGTCAGGGTGAGGCCGGTTGGCAGCGTGATGGTACTCCCGTCATATACGGTTGTCCAACTGTTATTCGTTGATTCGCCGGCGAGCCTGATTTGAATCTGGCCGATGCCGTCAGTGCCGCCGCTGTTGAGCCTTGCCCGAACCGCAAACCGTCCGCCGCGGATGTAGTTCTCCGCTACCGGCGGAACCGGCGACGGGGTTACATCCTGACCGTAGTTTTCAAAAGTCGTGCCGCCTGCTGTCCAAATCTGCCGGTTGCTTACCGAGGGCGCCGATGAGGTAAAGAAGAATTCCCTGATGTACGGGCGCGGTTTATCCGCGTCGATGGGCCAGTCGGCTTGATCGCCGGATCGCGGGATAGCGTCGCCCAAGCTCATCAGGTTGTAGTTGCTGTTGAGTTCGTCAAAGACCAGCACTTCTACCCATACGCGGATCATGTCGTTGGGACCCGTGCCGGGCGCATGTCTGAAGCCTCTGCTCGCAATGGCGCTGGTAATTTCACCGCCTGAGTTGAGCATAAAGTTCCACGAGGAAGTGGCGGAGGATGGCGATTCCAGAGTCGCCACGTACCAGCCCGTTTGACTCAGTTGGTTCGTGTAATCGGTGACGCCGCCGCCGGTGACATTGGCCGCGCCATACCTGGTGTTCCATACATTGAGGATCGTGTTGTTAACCGCCGTCGCGCCCGTTATGGTGACGATATTAGCGTCGGTCGGGGCGTTGCCGGCGGCGGTGTTTTGCGTGTTGTCAGCCTTGACGCGGTAGATAACCGTGCGGACGCCGACATTATCCTTGGCGACGCCGTTTATCTGTATCTGGCCGCCGCGCGCGGCTTCCATATTGAGGAAGCGTTCCGCGGTATTGTTGATCACCGATTTGGGATTGTCCGCGTAGGGGTTCAACCTTATATCGTAGATTTCATAGAAGACATTGCCCGCTTTATCGACCACGCGCACTACGAGCGGCAGGCTGTGGGTGCTGCGCGAGTCGGAAAGGGGACGCGCCAACGCGCGGTTGGCGTTGGCGGCGTCGATGCCTTTGTCATAATTCCTGTTCCGCATGGTTACTCTGGTGCCCGCGGTCTGGGTGCCGATGGCGTAATTCGCCGCCACCGTGTTGGTCGCGTTCAGGGTCCAGTTGTACAGGTCAAGCGTCGTCTGTGTTGACGGCCTCGTTATATTGCTGAAACCGGCGGGTACGTCATAGGTGCTGTTGGCGGTGGTCTCAATGTACTTGAACCACAGACTGCCGTTGGTGCGGTCTCTTCTTGAAGCGGTGTCAAAGTTGGCGTTGTACGCCGCGCCGGTGTCGCGGTTGCCGGTGGTGGGGACATCGACCAGGCCGGAGTCGGCGGTCGCCGCCCATGCCATAATCTCCGCCGAGCGCTGCGCCGGGGTCAGCGTTGACGCCAAAGTTGGCAATGCGGTCTGCGTGCCGTAGCCGATGCGGTACCATATGCCGCCGGGTTCGCTGGCGCTGCCGTTAACCGGCGAATCGCCTGTTGAGCCCGTTACGGCAAATGCCAGGCCGCCGTCCACCGGATCGCGCGGTTCTGCAACCGCCGCGGTGGGCGGACTGTTGTCCAGCGTAATGGTGCGGGTGTTGGTCGCTGTCTTGCCCGCCAAATCGGTTGCGGTAAAGGTGACCATGTACGAACCGTCGGCCAGGTTAGTGGGGTTAAACGGCACATTGACCGCTTGATTGGTCCATGTACCGGAACCGGAACGCAAATTGGTAATGTTCGTAATCGTGGGAACCACGGCGGGGCTGCCGGTATGCAGCGCCCTGACACTGATCTCGACTTTTTCAAACATATTGAGGTCGCTGAAGGTTACCTGCAGGGGCACCGCATAGTTGGCGGGGCTGGTCACGTAGCGCGTCGCGTAGAACGGTTCGCCCGCTTCGTTAGGTGTAACGACCGGGATGTTGTTGTCGTAGAAGAAGAACGCACAGTGAGAATAGGCGGGGTTGCCGTCATTGGCGGTTCCCCAGCCCGTGCTGGTGGTGGCCGCCGTCGAAGCGTCCCGCGCCCGCATACGGACACGGTAATACCCGTCCGGCAGGTTGAGCGTTCTCAAGTCAAAGTTCAGCGTATAGCTTTTGGTTGGCGGCGTTGCTACCGGTACCGGCAAGGTAATCCAGTAGCCGTCGTTGCCGGCAAGCGTATCCGTCCAGTTGGTGAAAGTGGGTGTGGCGGGCGGATTGGTAGACGTAGTGCGGTTATACAACTGCCAGGCGGAACCGTCGGTTTGGTTGGCGGCGGCATAGTTCCACTTGCTTATCTGGATTTGTACGTCCTTCAGTTCGTTGTCGTCGGTAACGCTGCCCTTCAGCCGCGCGGTCTGGACGCCGCTTTCGTCAGTGGCGGAAATAACATTGCGTTCCTGCAGCGTGGTCGCGTTGGTCAGATAGTAGACAGGGGTAACACTGCGGGTATCACCCACCGCCGGATTAGCGGTATACGTAGTATTATAATTCAGTGTGAAGCTGAAATCCGGCTTCTTAAAGTCGACGAAGAACTGCCATACATTGGCGGTCGTTTCTTCTGACTTTTTGGCCGTGGGCGTAGAGCGGTCAACGGCGACCGCCATGATCTCATAGGTGCCGCCCCGCATGGTGCCGGTAGAGTTGCCGGCGTCGAGGATATGCTGTCGCGTAACGGTAAGGCTCCAGTTGTAATTTTCGGTTACGTTTTCTCTGCCGGTGCCGGTACCCGTGCCACCCGGGGCATTGTTAAGTTCATCGTCAACGATAAACGGCACTACGAATGAGCCGCTGGTGGGCGCGCGTGTTATGGCCGGATAGTTTCCGCTGTCCGGGCCGTTATAGCGTATAACCAGTTCCACGGGGCTGTTCGCCAAATTGTAGCCGGAAACCTGACCGGTTATGGTAAAGACGGTGTCGCCGGCGCCCAGACCGGTGCGGTCTCCGTAGACGGTCTTGGTGGGCTTGGTCAACGTTGCGGTGGGCGTTTTGGAAATAACCCTGAAGCCGTACTTGGCGGACATCGGCATAACATTACCCAGAACGTCGGCAACCTCCAGTTGGATGCTGTGGACGCCGTCGATGAGGATCGCGTTGGACGGCGATGCGCCGGTAAGGTTATCTCTCGTGCCGTTTTTGGTCAGGTAGACCTTCCAGGTAACGTCTTTGCTCGGCGTTCCCGCAACGGGAGTCTGAATACCGGGCTCAACCGGACTAGTTCTGATATTGTTAATCCGAATGCGGGGGCCGCCGTCAAGCTGGATGTAGAACGTGCTGTTAGGAACCGTGAAATCAATATTGGAGGATTCATCGGAGAAGGTTCCCTCTATAAAGGGGATATCATCGGCGGAGCCGGGATCGTAGGTGACTACCGGCAGCGCGGTGTTCCGCTTGGTCAGGTAATCATTCGTGCCGGTGCTGGTGTTGCTCGTTGCGGCCCACCAATCCCGGTTGTTAATGTTCGGCATCGGCGTATTGACGTTAAAGCCGGTGGTGGTAAAGGTGAGTTTGGGCGGATCAAGGTCTTTGGTAAAGCCAATGGCCGCGCTGCCCGTTTTGCCGCTTTGATCTTCGGCTACAAACGTTAAGGTGTGGTAGCCCTTCGTTAAGTTTTCGTACCGCGTCGTGTAAGTGTTAGAAGTCGTTGAGGTTCCGAAGAAGTTGTTTATGTTAATAGGTCCTACCGTTGTCTGAGCCGGAGTGGAGTTCACACCCAAGCTATAGTACTCCGCAATTTGCGTGCCGTCCAGCAGGACTTTAACAAAATACTGGCCGGCGCCCGTGTTACCGGTGGGAATCGGTTTTAAGTAGGTGTCGCTTATGGTGGTGGTTATATTAAAGCCGGTGGGGTCAGTCCCGAACGCCTTAATTTCACTCGCATCAGGCGCGGGGTTAAAGTTAAGCGTCACGACCGGCGGGCTGCTGTCTACCGTCATGGTGTAATATTCGCGCCATGACTTTGTCTCGGTAACGGCGCCGCCGGTTATGCTGAATTTATCCGCGGGGCTGTCCGTCACTTCAATAATAAAGTGCTTGACGCCGTCGCCGGCTACTTTGGCTTTGAAAGCAGTGTCCGGAACATCATTTAAGTTGAGGTTCAGAGTGACAATCTTGGTGCCCATTGCCGATATGAGGGTTTTGTTGGTGCCATTCACGTTCAGCGTGGTGGGGACGTTGGCGTTGCCCGCCGCAAACGGGGCATAACCGCTGGGAACGGCAGTCCAGACGCCGGTGGTCGGATTATACGTGCCTCGGTCAGTGGGGCTGCCAGTATTGTTCACCCATAACTTTATCGTACCGGCTTGCAGCACACTGGGATTACCGGCGAAGAAACCATCGTCGTCGGTAATCGTAATACTGAGTATCATTTCATCTTTGTCTACGACGCCGCCGTCGGTCAAATTGCTCGGTTCAAAATAGGGGGCGTCTTCTTCCTCCCATACGCAGATGGTTTGCAGGGCGGCGGTGCTTTCGGACACATTGCCCGCGGAGTCTTTCGCCATGACATAGAGTTTATATACTCCCCTGTTCATCAGTTTGGTATCAATGTACGTTCTCTCGCTGAAGTTGCTGGTTTTGAAACCGGACGCGCCGCCAGCAACCGCCACGCCGTTACCGTTATTAGGCAACAGCGCAGTCGGAGGCGGAGTGGCAGCAGCCGCACTGACCGCCGGATGACTAAAACCGCCAAAAGTTGTCGCTTCAGGGAGCAGCCACCATTTAACCCCGTCTACCTTGACATCGTCGGTCGCGCTGATTTGGAAGTACACTATCCCGTTGGTCAAATTGTCCCGCCGTGCGTCTCCAAAAGGCATCGCCGGAGGCACCGGGTTAAGGGGCGGATTGGTCGGAGAGGCTAAACGATCATTCGCAAAACCTTTGCGCTCAAAGCTGTCAATGTCCCGCTGCAGGCTTACTTTGGGTTTCTCCCTGTCCAGACTGTACCGCTGTACCACGGTGCGGACTCTGCCGAACCGGTCTTTTATTTCCAGCGTAACCACATAGGTTGCGGCTATGTTCGGGTTGATATGCACCGGCGCCTGGAATTGTGCGTTCCACGGGAGCGCCGCGCTTGACGGCGTTGCCGGTATTACCGGATCTGGCGCTGTTGACGCTGCCGCGCCGTAGGATATTTTTACCTCACTCGCCGTAGTATAGGTAGTCCCTGCCCAGCTTGAGGGGTAATCATTCTCTTCGTTACGTATAACGAAATTACTGACCGTTATCGGGCCGTTAACATCGGATACGGTTCCCGCAAACACTACCCCGTCACGGGCGTTGGCAGGCAATTGGTTATTGTTCTTGTCCCTAAAGGCGCTCAAACCGCCGGTGGGGGTTATCCAGCCGTCAATGCTGTCGGTGCCCGTATCGGTAATGGTAATCTCCGGGTCGGTGGTGTCGACATAGAACCAGAAGTTGATAGTATTTTTTACCGATTGGGGAACCGGCTCGCCGGGAACGGCAAGACTCGTGGGATCGTCGGGATCGGATCGCCACTCAGGATCATCGGGCATGGTCAGCTTGGCGTAGCCGTAGTCTCCAATTTCAATGGAGAGCCGGTAAATGCCGTCGGGCAGGCCGTTGGTATAATTAGCCGCGCCGCCTTTGGGGGTGAACAGGCTGCTATATGCGGAGTTGGCTTTCAGCAATGTCAGCAACTCGCTTTGGCGTATGGTTCCTTCGCGCGTGCGTATTACCTGTTTGCCGTTCACATTTCCCGATTCATGTTGTCCAAATACATTAGGAACCGTAATGCCGGTGGCGTTGACGAGAGTTATGTTGTTGCCATCCGCGTTTGCGGGTGTACCGGCGTTAAAGGTGATCTTTACATTGGCGGGGTCCAGATCGAGGCTGTCATCGTCGCGCAGTTTCAGACGGATGTTGGTACTGGGTCCCAAATTGTTGCGGGTGTTGCCGAGGAAGCCCGTGGGCGTATTTTCCGCGCTGAAATTCGCATCGGTTACCGTGCCCTTTATTTCACCGAGGAAGTCAATGACGGGGTTGTCGGAACTTTCAAGCACGTTAATTTCAATGGAGGTGTAGCCCGTGTTATAGGCATTGTCGCGGACAAATATATACAAATAATATTTGCCATCCGGTAAATAGTCGTCTTCATCAACATTATCAGCCGCGGCGTATATTTTTGATGTTCTGAATTTAAATCTGCTGTTGGAAACCGCGCCGTGCTTGACCACGGTTATCTGGTTTCCCACGCCGGCGATGGTTATATCTCCACCGGCGCCGGGCATCTCGGGCCAGTAGACGGGCTTGCCCGCTTCGGCGTTTTTGGCGGCAATGTGCGTTTCCATTTGCTTGGAATCGTCCTTGACCAGCAGCCAGCGCTGCTCGGGGCCAAAAACGGCGCCTTGTTTATAGTAGTCTTCGGTCGCGGTGCGCAAGCCGGAATCTTCTACGCGCGAATCGGAGAAACTCAGGCGCGGTTCAATAACGCCGTTGACCGTTGCCGTTCCGGCGGCCAGGTTGAGCACTTCCGGATCAGGGTCTACGCCGTCTATGGTGACAATTTCCGCGGTGGGCGGCGTACGGTCTATGCGAATGGTCAGGGGGAACGGGTTGTATTTAACTTCGCCGGTGGGCAGCGCCGAAGTGCGCGCGTATATTTCCAGATTGTAAACGCCTTCATCCAGCGTGGCCATGTCGACAAACGTGGGGTCGCTGGTGCGCTGCGGCCAGAATCCTTCCCTCTTGCCTTTGTCCCATTCGGGAACGCCGCCGGTGTAGCGCTGTATCTGCGATCTGCCCCGTACCAGCGGATGATACACAGAGCCGCCGGGCACGCGGTCGTTGCCGCCGTCGGTGTAGGTAAAGACAAAGTTACGCGCCGGGTCGCCCGCAAAGGGGGCGCGTACGCCCCACTGGCTGTAGTAGACGTCGGCGGTCAGGGCGGTACTGGACTGCGCGTCCCAGATAAAGCGCCCCCTCATGCTCTTGTCGTCTTTTTCCCAATACACTTCCGCGCTGCCGATGCCGTCGGGATGCGACGCTTTGAGCCGCAGGGTAAAGGGTCCGTTTTTGCTGACCAAATCCTTGTTGACAAAGGGATGCGACATCTCGTCGTTATAGCCGGGGAGGATGTCGTAGCGTCCCTGCTCGCTGTTCCATTTGCTTAAATCCTCAAAATTGTACAGTTCTATCGTGGGGAACGCGCTTTGCTCTTTGAGATAAAAGAGCACATAACGGTTCTCCCTGAGGAAGTCGGGTAATGCCTGATCGGGCGTTACCGGAATGTTGTCCCAGTTCTCGGGATTGGGCTGATACCAGTAATCGCGGGGATAGCGGAATTCCGAACGGCCGTCTTTGCTGAGCGCCCGGACTTCGAAGCCGTAGAAATAACCGGATTCATATTCATCGGAGCCGAGCGACCACATAAATTGATAATTGCCGATGCCCAGCGGGAACAGGTTGTCGGTTTCCTGATTGCCCGTGTAGACCAGGTCGCGCCACGGGGCCTCATCCACCGTCGGCCAATTGCCGGGGGCAAAACTGTTGTCGGGGCCGTCAACGCTCCATACGCGGATTTGCGGGGGGTACCATTCTATTTCTTCCTGATCATCACCGCTGCCGGTGATTTCGGTTCGTGCGCTGCCCAGGTAAATATCTTCATCGTAACTGATGGTGCCGGAAATAACGCTGCCGATATCCAGCTTGCGTTTAAACGTGCTCGCGGAAAGGTCTTGCGCGCCGCCGCCCATGTTCCAGTTTAAGCGTCCGCCGATGCCCAGTGAGCCGGCATATTTTTCCCGGAGCTCTTTCATCTTGGTATCGCCGGAGACAACGTAGTCATCGTAGATGTCTTCAAAAAGATAGCCGTTATCATCGAGGTACTGCCGGTCGCGGGGATCAATCTCGGAGAGGAACTGAATGTACGGCGCGGCAACGGTTATCGCGGGCGGGACGTTCCTGACGGTAAAGAGTATCTCTTCGGTTATGGCGAACCGGTCTTGCGAGTCGGTCGCCTTAACCTGTATCTTTAAGTCGCCGTCGGGGAACTTGCTCGTGTCAATTTCCAATTCCCAGTAGCCTTTATTCTGCAGGGTCTTGGACAATCTGCCTATGTCAACTTTTTGAACGTCAATCCATTCTTCGGGTCTTAACGACTTGCGGTCGTTATCGTAGTAATAGACGAATTCGGGGTGGTTAGTTACCCTTAACTGGACCGTTTCCAGTATGTAGTCATCCTCGGCAAAACCCGAAAATGTGCGCGTCCCCCAGATGTACGACCCGGGCGAAGGCGCATCAAGCGTAACCGTCGGCGGCCGCACATCCACGACCGACCCCAACCCCGCCCTAAACGGCTGCTCGCAGGAAAGCGCAAAAAGAATGAGGGGGAGGAAGAATAACCACGGAGTTGCACGGAGTTTTTTAGAGAGGGGTTTTGATACGAGGGCTTCTTCTTCCCTTCTTAAAACTCCGTGTACTCCGTGGTTATTTATTCTTTCGTTCGTTTTCATAAGGTTCGTTCCTTTCATTTTTCTGCCCTCCCCTTATTCCACGTAGTAGGCTATGCGGAAGTAGTTGTCATCGCTGAGATAGCCTACCGCGCCTTTCCAGAATCTGGCGGCTGCTGCAGTGCCGGTGTAATTCCGCGTTGGGTAATTCTCCATGCCGAGGCGGGTCGTTCGCACGCGGAACTGCGTGGGAACGTGCATTGCCTCCCAGCCGGAGATGTTATTGCCGTATAGGTCGATATCTTCACCGTTGAAGTTGCCGGTTCCCGTACTGCCTTTGACGAAGGTGGTGGGATTGTAATACGCCACCTTGACCCCGTCGCGGGCGCCCGCCCAGCTTTCATCCTGGTAGGCGATCCACGGCCTGCCGTCCGCGTCCAGCGAGATTTTACACCACGCGCCCACGCTGCCGACGGTGTCAACCGCCATCGCTTTAACGTCGGTTAATACGCCGCCTGAAGTCTGGTATGCGCCATAGGTGCCGTTGGTGGCAGAGGGCGGAGTAAGCGTGCCGGTTACGTATATCAACTGCTTGCTCATTGAGTTCAGCGCCGCGATGTGGACAATGTCACTCGTGCCCCGCGTGTCGATCTTCAGGCTGACATACTGGCCGGTGCCGACACTGAACCGCGCGGAGGTACCGCTGTTCGGTATGACGTAGTCGCGGATAACCCATGCGCTTGCGTTATACGGCGTGGTTGTTCCGCTGACCGCGAGTTTGAGCCGCTGTTGGGTAGCGTCATAGTACGCAACAACCGGGAAGCCGCCTCTGGTAAGGGCAATGGAGTTATACTCGCCGGTATCATTTTTGTTCGCAATGTTATTTCTGCCCACAGTGGAAGTCGGATTGGGCGTGGGAAGCGTTGTATTACGGTAGGTGGCGTTATCGTACAGGACAATGCGTTCGTTAGCGGCAACTCCGTTCACACTGTTCTGGTTGAACGGCGCGGTATTGGTCAGCGCGGTCTGATCTTCCGGGTCCCAGCCGCCGTCCAGGTTGGTCCAGCCATACACCGGTACGTTAGCGGCAGTCCATGCGCGGGTAGTGGAAGTGTTACTCGGCGTGAGAGACGAATCGCCTAACACCCTTCCGGGGGTGGCCCGCCGGTTGTAGCGGTACTTCATGGATTTGGTGTGGGTGTCGTAGTAGGCGGTATGGATATGCTCATAGGTATTGTCATAATGGGTAACGATATGGGGGTTGCGGAACTGGTTGATACTGAGCGGATCAGCCCTGCTCATGCCCGCCGGAAGGTACATGGTCGTCGGAGTTTCGTTTCCATTGGTCTCATGGGCGCCATTGTAAATGTTGCTTTCCACGTAATACTGGCTGCGGGCGCCGCGGGATGCGGCGACATCAAAGCCATTATTGGTGTCAATCGACAGTCCGTTAAGCTGAGGATTGCCGCCCTGCGGCCCGCTGATATACAAGCCGCCATTATCACGCCACAAGTTGGCTTGACCGGTTTGACCGGCCCTGCCGATGATGCTGTAGGCAGTCCATACGCTGTATTGGAAATTATTGTTGGCGTAACCGCTTGGCCGGTTGCTGATGTAGATATCGCTGTTAATAATCGGGTCGAGGAACCGCGCTACGGTCAGCGTGGCAGTGTTATCACCGTTGCTGCTGATCTTGGTGGTGCCGGTATTGTTGCCGTCGCCGCCGCCTTCGTTATGGCTTGACCAGAGCATTCCAGTCGCCGGATCAATCGCCATGGAGGGGTCTTCGACCATAACGGGGGAAGTAGTCGTCCGCTTAAAGCGGCCCTGATCGGCAATGGCGGTGCCGGTGCCGACCGCTGTTTCTTCGGACTGCCAGATGTGTACCATGACAAAGTCGTCCCAGAGTTCAGAGCCGTCTACGCCGGAACTAAACTCCTTGTTCCACGGCTGTACCGCGTTGGGACGAGTGCCGGTTATCGGGCGATCTCCGCCGGTGTTCACCGCGATTTGTCCGGCGGCGTTAGTCCCGTTAGCGAGTCTCGCCGAGAGGGTTACCAGTCCGGTGCCGGTTTTTTGTCCGGCAGTGGTCACGGCGCCCGCCGCGTTTCTCACGTCAGCCGGTACGGTGAACGTCCGGTGGCGGGTTGCGACCGGCGTGGTTATGCCGTAATTAGCCGCAACCGTGGCGCTGGGCGTACTCGTCTCTATCCTTCCCGCTTCAGTGGTGCCGGGCAGGAATATGTAGGTGTAGCCGGTTCCTGCCGGTCTATTGCGCAGGTTGTAGCCGGTTACCATAACGGTTTCACCCTGCGCGAACATGTAGCGTCCCTGGCGGGAGCGGGTGTTGTGGGAGAATTCCGCACTGTTGCGCCGGAAGCCGGTTATATACGGGCGCAAATTGATTTGGATGTTGTTGTAACGGAAGAAATTATTGCCGGCGGTTCCTACCGTAAAGCCGGGGTTAAAGCTGTCGAAAGCGCTGCGCGCTCTCAGTGCAGTCGCCCGGGTTGCTGAGTTCGGCGTCCCCGGGGTTTGAATACCGTCAGGAGTCATAAGGGTTATCAGGTAGCTGGTGTGTACCCGGTCGTCATGCGCAACCGGCGAGGCGGTGGCTAGCGTGCTGTTGTTGGTAGCCCTGACAATGGAGTTGGCGTTATACGCTCTGGCGCGGACACTGATATTGCCCACGACATTTTCGCCGCCGGGTATTTCATCCGATGGCCACAGGTACGACCATTCCACGCGGTGGCGGTTCAGGTCAAACGATTCCTTAAAGCTGACCCTGTCCGTAATGGCGGTTGGGGCCCGCAGGGTAGAGGTAATGGCTTTATCCGCATTTAGCTCCGCCTGTGTCAGTACGGTGATGGTGCTTAACGGGTTGCCGGTACTTCCTTCATTATAGAACTGCAGATCCACGCGCCCCACGCGCTGGTTGTCCTCGGCGTAGCCGCGCACAATAACCTCGCCGCTGACGGTGTCTCTGGTAAAGTACGCGCTGGCGGTAACCGGCGGGCGGGTAATGGAGCCGTTGCCCGCTGCGCCGCCCATTTGCGCGCCGGTCAGGCTGGTGGTGGTTCGCGGCTCAATGTGGCCGGACTTGTCAGGTTCCTGCGCGGTGCCGGCGTTGTACAGGCCGCCCTTAGTGCGGTTGTTGCCGATGCCGGACGGATCAAGGGCGTCGGCGCGGGACTGGTTGTCCTCCGTTTTGGGATTCAGATCGTATAACTGCGCATACGGCGGCGTTACGTCGTTATTGTTCACCCGTACCGCGAGCAGGGCAAAGTCGCCGAACAGATCGGTCTCGGGGCCGTCAAAGACTCTGATGATAAAGAGCGAATGTTCGTTCCACGGCTGCGCCGTTGCCGGCACCAGCCCCGTTGTTGCGTTTATATTCGCCGGGTACGGCAAGGGCCGGCCCAGGTTGTCCAGATATGCGCCGCCGTTCGTGGTAAAGTCTCTGATATAATCCGCGGCGGTGCCAAAAGCGCCCGAGCGGTACACAAAGCCGGCGGACTTGCCGCTGAGGTTGGTCGTCGCGGCATACATATAATCGTAATTACTATTGTTGTTCGTATTAGCAAACCGCAGCCGTTCGGGAACATTGCCGCGCGTGAGGGTCGTGGTGGTGCCGTTACCGCTGTAGTATGCGCCGTTCAGTTCCCATACCGAGGGGTTGGTGCCATAGTTGCCGGTTAACGCCGCGGCTACTTCACTGCCGTCTACCATCGCGAGGAATACGGTCCCCCGCCGGAATTCGCCCTGCGCGCCCAAAACGCCCCAGGGGAAATTGGTTGCGGGGTTGTTAATCATATACACTTTGCCCGCGCGGATACCGCTCTGCGAGTTGGCGGTATTGGCGGTAAAGGCCGATACACCTTCTATTCCCCGCGTGGAGTTAACATACTCAACGCGGTAATAGCGGGCTTTGGTCGAGGAGTTTTGTCCGACCAGCGTTTCTATCTTTACCCCGAACAGGCTGTTGCGTACCATAAAGTCTTTTTGATCAACGATCACGTTGTAGACGCCGGGCTTTGAAGTATCAACCGTGATCGGGTCGCTGATGCCCGCTTCGGCGTTGGTCAAATTGGTTCCCATAACGGCCTTTATTCTGGTCACCATGTCGTTGGCTGTAGCGTCGTTAAACGTCACGTTGGTATTTCCGGTGCCCAGGCCCGCCGCCACATTCAGGTTGCGGGTGCCGAGGTCGGTCGCCAGGGTTAAGGTGTTAATCTTGGGAACGTTGTTCAGTACCATCAAGCGCTGGTTGTAGTAGGTGCCGTTGCCCGCTTTATCGAACACGATGTAGTGCGCGGTGACGCGGCCCGATTCTATCTTGGTGCTGTCCAGCCCCACATACCACTCGCTGCCCAGCAAGCCGCCGGACTGGAAGCTCATGGGCTGCTTGTGGCCGTGATGCGTCTGGTTGCCCATCGGGTCCTGGCGGTCGATGATGATACAACTGTTGTTAACGTCGTCGGCAAGACCCGTTTCGTTGGGCAGCCGCGGCATAACCACGTTATTGTAGCGGGTATTCCGGCCGGCCCAGTTGGTAATCTCCGCCGCCGTGATCGCGGCGCTGTTGCCGGCAACGAGGCCGTTATTAAACGTTAGTTTGGCGTTTCCGGCAGCATAGTCTTTTTCGTTCCAGACAATGTTATTTTCGGCGCCATTGGCCGCGTTGGTAGTATTCCGCGAGAACCACAGCACGACGTAGCCCAGGCCCCTGACCGCGCCGTCGGGATCGCCGGCTTCACCGCCAAAGGTGGGGGACGAACCGGCAACGTTGGTACTGTGCGAGTACAGGCCCCTCGGCGGCATATTGTCGATGGGGATCTGCGCGGTTCTGCGTCCCGCGATGGGCGTGGGGTTGGAGTTGTCGAGCGCCTGCAGTTCAACCGCGTAATTCTTCGCCTTGTTGGCGTATGTTCCGCCGTCGGGGTCGGCGAGGGCGGTCGAGTTGATGTCAACCGTGACCAGCCACTCATAGACGCCGTTATTCTTCTTCATGACGACCGCGCTGCCAATGCTCGCGGTGCTGGTCGCCACGGTGAATTCCGCATAACGCACGTTTTCAGCGCCGGTGGCTCCCGACGGGAGTCCGCTGGTAAACGGCGTTAATATGAGGTACGTGCCCTCGTCAAGCGCGACGCCGGTACGGCGGGCCTCCGGCTTCGGCTGGGCTTTAACCTCAATACCGTTGTTGGCAAGGCTGCCGAACGTGGCGCCGGTGTCGGATAACACGTTGTTGGTGGGGTTGTTAGCGCCGAGGCTCATGGGCGCGTTAGTCCACCGTATGGCGCTGACCGCCGAAAGGTGCGTAACGATAACCTGATAAGACGCGCGTCCTCTGACATTGGTGGTTAAAATGGGTCTCCACCTCGGGTCTTCATGGGCAATTCCCGCACTGGCATCGGGTTTAATTCTTTCATCACTGAATACCGGCGCGCCCACAACCACCTGCGCGTTAGCGGCTTTAACCACTTTACTTAACAGATTGGGAGTCGTGGTGACTGCGTTGTCGATAGTGGGATTAGCCGGTGTCAGCGTGGTGACATGCTGGCCGGTATCGTCGTCAAGGATCGTGTCTTCCGCTACCGTCTGAATGATGATGTTCCGTTCGGTTACGTTGCCGGTCGGGTCAAGTTCGCCCTGATTATTGATCTGCGCCCACCACTGCACCTTCATACTGCCGCCGCCGTTGGCTATAAACCAGCCGTCGCCAAGGGAAGCGCCACTAGCCCCCGTAAGGTTGCGCGGCCGCTGATACACGATCTGTCCATTTTCCTTGAGCTCTTCCCATGTGGTCTCGTTCCACTGGGGAATCTTCATGTCGGTCGCCGGAGTAGTGACAGCGCCGGTGCCGTTGTTGTCTTTGAGTACGCGGAACCAGACGCGCTGTATGCGGTAGTTGTCGACGACCTCGCCCGAAATGGTGATGCTGCCGTTCAACCGGCGGTCAACCGCGGCGCCTGTTTCTTTGGGGCTGGTAAATGAGTTCACGATGGGATAATCGCCTTCGGGGAATACATAGTACACGAATGTCTTAACATTGTAGTTGCCCGTGTCGTCAATGGCGAGGAGGTGTATCCGCAGTTCGCGGGTTTGCCGGTCGCCGGACGCATAGGTACTATCACCGATAATTTCCTTACCGTTAAACATGACGCCGGCAGGGGCGCTTACTGCACCGGCTATTCTGCCGGAAGCAGTACCCGTAGCGAACAGACGGCGGGTGTCGTATATCTTCATATTGGCAACGGCAAGCCCGTCGTCAATTTCCATCAAGCCGGTCGCGCCGGTGGGCGCACCCGCAGGCGCGGCATTAACGGGGTCATTAGCTTTCATCCGCCACGGAGTGAGGGGGGTAGTGGGGGTGGCGGGGGGAGGAGTGACGTCGTCGGTAATGTTGCTTGCGCCATTATTGAAGAACCAGCCCGCGGTTCTCAGCGCGGTGTCGGCGGTTTTTATGCCCGTGGCGGTCGAGTAATCAAGCGTTGCCGGTACGGTCGGCGCGTTTGCCGTCGCAACCGCGAACGCTACGCGCTTAATGCTGCTGTCGCCGGCGTTCTGCTTGGAGAATTTGCCCCGGAGCTCGATGCGTCCGGTGATGGCGTCCGTTGACGTTACCACGGTTCCAGCGGAATTGGCTGTTTTATTGGCGTTAGTCTGCCCGACCACATCAAGGTCGATATCCGGCTTGCTATTGTCCAGATAGAAGGGCTGGGTATGACCGGCCTGTGTTTGATTGCCCGCCTTGTCCTTTACTATCAGGGTCAGGGTGTACCTGCCGTTATCTATGGTTTTACCGTTGCGGTTTACCGTTACGGTTAACGTGGCGGAAGCGCTGTTCGGGTTGGTGACGGTATAGGTTACCTTCGCACCCGTGGTGCCTAACGTACCGCCGCCATTGTCGCCGACATTGCCAATAGTGTCGTCAATGAAATTGCCGTCTACTGCCGTTACCGTAAAGGTAATATTGTCGCTGCTATCCCACCGATAGTGGCTTTTCACCGTTCCCCAGGTCAGGGTCGGCCCGCTGCGGTCAACAAAGAATTTGACCGGTGATGCGGGCGTAGTCGTGGTGGCCTGGTTGCCCGACGTGGTGGAGGTGTTGGTCGTATTCAACGCCCCGTCAGCCGCTCTCATGCTGACGCGGTAATAGCCGTCTGCGTTACTGAGAATGGCGCTGTCGGTTATCCGTGCATTGACCGTCCGCGCGGCGGTAAAGTCATAATCCTTAAAGCCGCTGGTCACGTCAGTCCACGTACCGCCGGTGATAGCCCACGTGCCACCGCTTGAAGGAGGAGCCCACGTGCCGCCGGAGGCGTACTTTTCAATTTGGTACTGTATTGCCTGTATGTTGTTGGTATCTTCAACCTGCGCCTGCAAAATAACGGTCTGGTCGCCCATCACCGCGCCATCCGCCGAGGGATTGGTGATGGTGATCTTCGGCGGTTTGCCGTCCAGCTTGAACTGCCAGCTATACGCGCCTGAATTCCGGTTCGCCAGGTCATACGCCAAAACGGAAACGGAGCGGGTGGTGTCGGGGCTGTCGGCGGAACTCACGAGCGTATTCAGTCGGTCAATATCTCTTCTGAGAACATCAAGTTGCCACACATAGTAATAGTTTAGACTCGAAGGCTGCGGCACGTCAAAGCCCCCCGGGGCATTGCCAAAGTCATTCGTCTGCGCCCGTCTGATGCGGAAGCCGGCGGCAGGTTCATGCCATCCGGGCTGTGAGCCGCCGTTTATCCATGCGATGGTGGAGAGGTTAATAGCGGCCAGAGATCGGGCAAGGTCAGTGACCGGTTCGGTCTCGTTGCGGAAACTGACGCGCAGTTCACTTAAGTTATGATCCATAACGATACCGCTCAGGGTAAAATACTTGTCGGTAGCGGTGCCGCCAACGGGAGCGCTGAACACGCGGTCGGTGTCAACCATGGGGCCATCGGATATGGCGTTGCCGCTTTTATCTTTAATGGTGGTGGTGGCGCTGGTGGTGTTGTTGATAAAGCGCAGATTGTCTACCGGCACGTTCATCTCGGGGTTGCGGCGGTCTACGACAAAGTCAACAACAGCCGCTTCAGTGGAGTTAGTCAGGGCATCCCGTACCTGTATCTGGATATGCCACAGGCCGTCACCCTGCGTCGTGGAGTTATACGTTCCCGGTATGGCAACATTCCAGGTGGCGGCTTTCGGGTTACCCGCTTCCAGTGCGCCATTGGCGCCCGTTATATCCACGTACGTATAGCCGGGGGCGGTTTGGCCATCCCGCCACAACCTATACCCAAAGCTGGGCTGCGTTCTGGTGCTAATGGTTCCTATATTGGAATATGTATCGCTGAATGTTCCGGTAACCGATATGCTGCCCGCCTCGCCGGAAATCGTCCTGATGGCGTTGGCGCTGACATTGCCATAGGTAATAGCCGGGCCCGTGGTGTCTTTAATGAAGGTCCAATCCGCAAAGCCCGGTTTGCCCAGCGTGTCGGTCGCGCGGATGGTAACGGTTTGCACTCCGTCCCGCACGGTCGATACGAAAGCGGCATTGAGCCAGGCGCTGCCCAGCGTCCATGTCCACGTATTCTGATCCCTTACCGTATTGGTATTGGGGACTATTCCTCCTGTCGCCGCGGGGGGAGTCTGTCCCGCGCTATACTTGGTCAGCGTTTCCTGCGTTGTGCCAAAAATAAAGGTCGCGTTGTTCAGGCTGGTGTCTTCGATAGTACCGCCTTGCAGGGCGGCCAGCACGGTGGCGGCGGTCCCGTATACCATGCCGGAGGGGTTGTTGGGGTTAAACTTTACTTTAGGCGGATCAACTTTAATCGTGAACGTATACCAGTCGGTGGTGTTGCTGCTGGCGCTGCCGGTTTCGGACCTGCCCGTACCGTACCCGGTGCCGCCCGGGTAGTAACGTGTTACCGAGCCGATGGCGCCGGTGCCGGTGGTCACGCCGTCGGGGTTTTTCCCGCGGGGATCGGGGGGTGTGCCCGGCCCCGGCTCGACTTCGTCCACGACCATCAACTGGTATTCTTTAACGCCGTCAGCAAAATAGGGATGCTTAACTTCGTTAGGGGTATTGGGATTTCTCACAAAACTAAACGTATACTGCAATTCCCCGGAGGAAACGCCGCTTTCGCTGCGCAGCACATGCACATCCGCCCAGCCGTTGGTGTCGGTGGTAACGGTGGCGCCGTCTTCGGGGCGCTGCCATGATCCTTGCCAGATAGTACCGTTGGACTGGCGGAAGCGAATCTTCACATAACGCCTGGCAATGGTATTGGGGAGGCCATAAAAACCGTCGTCGTCATAAACCTGCCCGACGATGCTGGTTCGGGGGTTATCCCCGCCGATAGTTCCGTTATCAAGGGGGGCCATTCTTTCAGGCCGCAGATACGGGTTATCGCTGGCCTGATTGACGGTGAATTTTTCCAGGCTGGTAACTGTATTGCGGTTGCCCGCGTTGTCTTCGGCAATAACGTACAGGTCATACGTGTTGGCGGACAGGCTGTAATCGCCGATGACGGTGTTAATGATGATGCGGTATCTGCCGCCGGTCTGATCGTGGGCAGCGGTAAACTTGCCCATTCTGCCGCCTGAAACGGACGTGGTGTTCCAGGTGGGCGGCGTCGTGTTAGTGCTGGGCTGGATAAACCATTTAATTTCCGGGTCGCCGTTTTCGGCTTTTTTGATACCGTTCAGATCGGTGGCGCTAATCTCTATGGGCACCTTGCCGTTGACGGTTTTGGTAAAGTCCCAATGCAGGCGGCCAAAGTTAAAATCAACCAGCCGCACTTCGGGAGGCGTGGTATCTACCTGCACATCGCGCGTTTCAGTGCCCTGCTCGTCCAGGCCGTCCCATGCGTTCAGGGTAAAACGCCGCCAGTCATAGCGGGATGCGGCATTGGGGAAAAGGCCGGCAGGATCGAAGTTAACGTTCGTCCGCCGCCAGTAATAGACATAATTGCCGTTCGCGTCCGGCGTTACCGTTGCAGCTAACGCGGCGGTTTCATTGGCATACTGGCCCGACCAGGTGATGGCGCCGGTTGTCTGATTGATTGTCCTCCCTGCGAACAGTTCCAGGGCAAGGACGGGGCCTTGCGTGGGATTCGTGGGGAGAGGGCTGCTCACCACGTCGGGGTTAAAACTGATATCCATTTTTTGAATTTTCACGCGGCTGATTACCCTGCCGTGAACGGTAATGGGCGTACTGGTCTGCATGGAATTATTGATACTGGGATTGTCAATAATTATCTGCGGCTTTTCAGAGTGTACGGCAAAGAAGATGCTCCTGTTAACCGGATTCGCGGCGGGCAGTTCGTCAATAATAACCTTCGACCACGAATCGTCCTTAATTTCAATATCGAGCCTATACAGGCCGTCAAGCAGATAGCCGTCGCTGGCGCTGCCGTACAGGGTCTGCGCCATTAACGCCTGCGTCAGTATGCCGTTCCATTCCCGCTTGGTAAAGTTTATTTCTCCGGGGAGGAGGTAGGAGGGAGGAGGAGAGGGGGG
>JGI24698J34947_10000029_pt1 | contig 39043 bp, 37 predicted proteins | sample TergutMp193P3_FD_34947 | JGI IMG/M metagenome (IMG submission 34947) | reverse complement strand
AAGGAATATTCAAATTCCATAGGGTGAATTGAAGAACCCCACCAACCGCCCGGCGTGGTAACAAAGCCATAATGTTCTGCACCCTTTTCGCTTGCAAAGTCGGCAAGGGTCCGCCATTCAGCCTCGCATGGAAGGTGCCAACCCTTTGGGCAAGCTTTTTTTGCCATCTCCCAATTATACAAGCTGCCGTTGTTTTTACACATGGCAGGGTCATTATCGTAACACAAGCTGCCGGGGGAATCGTAATTCAGATTCTCCGCCATCCAGATTTGGGAACCTATTTTAGCATAGCGGTATTCCTTGCCGTCTCGCTCGTCTGCGAAAGTTTTGTTTTCGCTGCACGATACTACCCCGGCAAACATTATAGCGAGCAAGATTGACATAAACATGGGAGTAATATAGGAAATTAATCCTGCACGTATCGGACAGTTAACTCAGGTTGCAATCATTCAAAATCCGCCATTGTGGTGACCTGGCTCAGCGGAGAATAAAACACCCCGCCCACCCCCTGTCCACCGGTGCGGAATTTTTGCTTTTTGCCGTTAAGTTTTGATAATCCCAAAACAGCATTTCGCCGTTTTTGGTGTCCCACAAGCTCCACTCGCTTTCCCATTCAAAGGTTTTTTTGTCCTTTATATTAACCTCAATATAAGAGGCAAAAGCCAGATAGCGGATTTTATAGCGTTGCCCCAGCTTTTTTAAAAAACTTTTCAGTTCTTTGTTTTCGCTCAAAGGAATTTCTTTAAGGTTTGCAAAGGCATTCCAAAATTCAGAGGAATCCTTTTCCGGAACTTGCGAACCGGGGAAAAGCAAAACTCTCTCGTTGTTCGGAAACCACGCCGCTAAAATAGAATCTTCTTTTGCGGCAAAATCAAACTCAACTGCGCTCTCGCTAAAACTATGGCAGTAATCGCAATTTTGAGGGGAATTGGCAATAACATTAAGAGCAGGCAAAACTCCGATTAACCCGCCGGAATCCAATGCCGGATTTTCGCTTTTTTGCTCTCTGTGGGATTTGTTTATTTTTACTTCAAAATCCGGTATTTCGCCGCTGCGGCAATTGTCGCAAGGCTGTGCTTCTTTGCCCGGGGAATTTTGCCCTGCGCAAGCTGCTAAAAACAGGCCAATTAATAGAATAAGGTTTCGCACTGGGGTAATATAGGAAAGCCTCGTCACCCCCTGCGGGGCCAGCTTGACAACCCGTCAAAAATTTTATATATTTATACGAAATGTTGACAAATGGAGGTTTCTATGAAAACGAATCGTTTTCTCTTGGCGGTTGCTTGCGCAGCCATGGCATTCACCCTTTCCTGCTCGTCTGACGATGGGGAGGATCTCCCTCCCAATCCTGGCAAAGCTATAGATTTGTCCGGCTTGGACCCTCAGCCGCTATCTCTCAGTGACGACGGAATCGACGTCAGCGGCGAGATAGATGTATATTTTAAGCTTTGGTCTCAAGACGGTCAGGATGTTGATTCCATTTTAGTAGGTAAAATTCAAAGCGGGAAATTATCATTTGATTTTCCAAAAAACATAGACGAGGGCAGGTATGGCAAGTATTTCTATGCTGGCATTGGCGAAGCCTTATATGCTAATAGTTCTTCTCTTTATCCTGATATTCCAGACAACTACTGCCGTATCCGTGCTGCTCTGATAAAGCCAGATGAAGGGACAGACGACAATGTAAGATTTTTCTACTTTAAAGAATCTGTAAATTATACCGGAATCAAGAGCAACGTAAATTTCGACTTGAATGTTTCACCGGGATTGAATATTATTTACTGGAGTGTTAATCTTAGGACCACTGACCTTTCAAAGGTTGGCACACTGGAATGGAATCTTTCATGCGAAGATGATTATTAACCGGTTAGCAAACCCGCCAAGCCCTGGCTTTCTACAAGGGTTTGGCGAGGAGAACCGGAACGGGGAACGTACTCTATTATTTTTTATATATTTCCTATTATGGACGACATACTCTTCCTATCTAGGCTTCAGTTTGCCATAACAACGGTGTATCATTTTCTCTTTGTTCCGCTGACCATAGGTTTGGGGCTTTTTATCGCAATATGGCAAACCATTGCTTATAGAAGCGGAAATTCGGAAGATGAACGGATTTTAAGGTTTTGGGGCAGGTTGTTTTTGCTGAATTTCGCTGTCGGCGTGGTGACCGGCATTGTGCAGGAGTTTCAGTTTGGAATGAATTGGTCGGAATATAGCCGTTTTGTCGGTGATATTTTCGGCGCCCCCCTTGCAATAGAAGCTTTGCTCGCGTTCTTCATAGAGAGCACATTCCTTGGGCTTTGGATTTTCGGGCGAAACATTTTGCCGAAAGGCGTTCATCTCACCTGTATATGGCTTGTGTTTGCAGGCGCTTGCATATCTGCGGTTTGGATTTTGATTGCGAACAGCTTTATGCAGCATCCCATTGGCTATGTGCTGAACAACGGCCGCGCTGAAATGACGGATTTTTTAGCCCTCATAACAAATCCATATTTCCTGCACCAGTTTCCCCATGTCATATCGGCGAGCTTATGCACCGCAGCGTTCTTTGTTTTGGGAATTTCCGCTTGGAAAATTCTTCAGAACACGGAAGATTCGTTTTTGTTTGAGAGGACTTTTAAATTTGCGCTGTTCATGGGATTTATCGGAATCACATCCGTTCTTTTGAGCGGACATTTGCAGGGGCAATCCATAGCAAAACTGCAACCGATGAAACTAGCCGCTATGGAAAATTTGGAAAAAACCGCCGACCCCGCTCCGCTTTCCATTGTACCCGGAATTGAAATACCAGCAATGCTCAGCTTTATGGTTTATAATAGGCCGAGCGGTAAAGTTGAAGGGCTGGAAGATTTGCAAAAAATCTTTGAGGAACGCTATGGAAAAGGAGATTATATCCCGCCGGTATGGATCTCTTACATTTCGTTCAGGCTCATGGTAGGTTGTTCGCTTGTAATGCTGTTTTTTGTTCTTTACGGCATATTCTGGCACTTGTTTTTAAAAAAGGATATGCACAGAAAAGTGATGTTTTTAATGGTTCTCGGAATCTCACTTCCGTATCTGGCAAATACGGCGGGATGGATAATAGCGGAGATGGGCCGCCAGCCTTGGATAGTTTACGGTTTGATGCCGACAGACAAAGCCGTATCAATAGGAATTTCACGTAGCAGCGTGATTTTTTCCCTGACGGCTTTTACTCTTATTTACGGAATTTTGGCAGTTATAACATTTCTCTTAATGCGGCGCGAAGTTCTTCGCGGCTGCATGGAAAAAAAACCGGTTAGAAAAACTGTTCCCACAACAATTAGTTAAACGGAGAGGTTGTTTTATGAGCTTGGAAGATTTGCAAGTTTTGTGGTTTGTGCTGGTTGCGGTTTTATGGACCGGTTTTTTCTTTTTGGAAGGTTTTGATTTTGGCGTTGGCATTTTGCAGTTTTTTTTAGGGAAAAATGAACGTGAGCGAGGAACTTACATTTCTTCTATCAGTCCGCATTGGGATGGGAATGAGGTTTGGCTTTTAACAGCAGGCGGGGCGATTTTTGCCGCATTTCCTTTTTGGTATGCTGCTCTTTTCAGCGCGCTTTATTTGCCTTTTGTGATTTTGCTTTTGGCTTTGATTGTAAGGGGAGTGTGTTTTGAAATAAGGCACAGAGCGAATTTTCAAAAACCTCGTTTTGTATGCGATATCGCTCTTATGGTCAGCAGTTTATTGCCCTCCATTCTAGTGGGCGTAGCTATGGCAGATTTGGTAATTGGCATTCCGATAGATGCAAGCGGAAATTTTACCGGAGTTTTTTTTGATTTGGTTAAACCTTTCGCCCTGTTTGGCGGAGTGCTCGGATTTTCCCTGTTTTTAACAAACGGAGCTCTATTTTTAACTTTGAAAATCGAAGGTGAGTTGCAGGTAAGAGCGTATAGATTTTCAAAAATTTCCATTATTGCCTGCGCGTTTTTATTTGCAATAGCAATGGCATTATTGTGGAAGCACAGTATAATTTGCACAGTCTCCTTTATTTTGATTTCTATAGCGGCGGTTTCGGTTTTTAAGCAGCGTTTCAAAACGGCTTTTATTCTTGTTGCGCTTTGTACGGTATGTTCCGTTGCGGCTTTGTTTTATGCCATGTTCCCGAATGTGCTTGTATCTTCAATAGCAGAAAATAATTTAACGATATGGAATGCCTCTTCCTCCGCATATACATTGAAAATCATGAGCATTGTCGCAGCAATTTTTGTTCCTATTGTTTTATCATACCAAATTTGGAGTTACTATATTTTCCGTAAACGCATCAGCCCAAGAAACGCAAATTTAGAGGTGTAGCGCAAAAACCGTGCAAACCGAATATATCAAAAGAATAACCCAAAGTCTTATAAGCCTGCCAACGCTCCCGACTGTTGCAGCGCAGCTTTTTGAATTGGTGGACGGCGAAAAAGAGCAAAGAGAAGCTTTGGAGCAGATAATTTCCAGAGACCCTGTTTTAGCTGCTCGCCTTTTGAAAATGATAAATACCAGAGGCGAGTCTGTAACGGGTATTCACAGTGCGATAACTAAACTGGGTTTTGAGCAGGCAAAAGATATCAGCTTGGAAGCATCTATGTCTAGAGTTTTTGAGTTTAGAGATTCTAAAGTTGATTTACAGAAATTTTGGGACCATTGCAGCGCGGTTGGCATTGTAGCACGTATCATAGCTCAGGAATACGAACCGAATTTATCCACAGATGCTTTTACCGCGGGACTTTTGCACGATTTTGGAAAAATTGTTTTGTTGCAGTATATGGGCAATGAATTTGAGCGAGCAATAACCTTGAGCAGAGACCGTCCTTGCGAATTGTATTTGGCGGAAAAGGAACTTTTCGGTGTGGATCACGGGCAAATAGGAGCATGGCTTGCGGAAAACTGGCAGCTTCCCCGTTCCATGTCTGAAGTTATGCAATATCATCACGATTTGTCAAGAGCGGAGATAAACCGCCCTCTTGTAGCTCTTGTAAGTTTTGCGGATATTCTTTGCAGAATTTTGAGCGCAGGAGATGGAGGAAATTATGCGCCGCCCGTGTTTAATGCAGAACTTGCAAAAGAACTCGGCAAATGGCGTATAAACTTGGAATTGGATGCTTTGCGGCCCCTTATGCTTTTGTGCATAGATGAGCTGAACAGGAGAAATTTAACACAATACGAGCAGGAGGAATCATGAGCAGTTTAGCAAATTGTCCGAATCTGGAAATAAATAAAGGACGCTGCCCCTGCCAAAGCAGGGATTGCAGCCGTAACGGTTTTTGCTGTGAATGCGTTGCATACCACAGGCAGCAAGGCAATTTACCGATTTGTTTGCGTTCTATAGGAATGCGTTAGAAACTTTACTCATCTGCCCCATACCAGTTTAGCTTACGGGTGAGGAACATCACCAGCGCAACTACAATAAACGCCCATATTGAGCCTACAAGCAGAGCATAAGATTCGGCGTTCAGCACCGCATAAAGCAGCACATAAGAAACTGTTGTGACCAGCCCCATATACCAGCTTTTGCTCCATGACGGCAACAGCGACCTGGAGTAAAGCGTTAGCATTATAATTATGGCCAGCGCGGCAATAAGGTATGCGAGATAGAACTCCATCTGCTCCGAGAGGGAAAGCAGCAGGAGATAGAAAATAACATTGGCAATTCCCGAAAGCAGATACGGCACGGGGTGAATTCTCTTTTTGGTGAGAACCTCGAACAAAAAAAGCGTTAAAAACGGGACTATTAAAAAGAGAATTGCGTATTTTACGGCCCTTGTGTTAAGCGAATAGGTATCAATAGCACGGAAAAAATTGACACCGAATAAGGTTTCTGAATAGTCGCGGCGGCGGTCCTCGGTTTTCCAATGCAAGGGAATATCTCGGCTCAGGTAGTTGATGTCCCAGGCCGCATCAAAGCCTTCATCCTTGATATTCGAATTCCCCGGAAGAAATGAGCCTTGAAATGATGGGGTTGACCAGTCAGCGGCAATGTCGGCGTGGGTGTCTTGGCCAAAGGGGAGAAACCGCACCAGCCTGCCTCCGTGAATGGTTATCACGATATTGAAATTTGCTTTTGCATCGGCAGCAAATTCGGGCAGGGCAGCATAAATTCCTCCGCTGTTCTTATCTCCGCTCTCATATTCATATTTGATATTATACTTTGTATGCCTTGAATTTAGCGATGTTATATGGCGGGCAAAGTCTTGCCCCTGGTTGCCCGGCTGAAAGAAAAGGACAGTATCGCCGCCATTGGCATTCCATATTGCCCGGTCAATTTTGCGTATTCCTTTCTGGCTCGAAAGGGCGATTATCAACTCCGCATTGTTCAGAGAAACTTCCTCGTTTGGCAACAGGGAAGAAAGTGCCTGCGCAGGCTCGAATGTTCCCGAAACGGCAAGGTCGCCGTAAAACAGCGGCACGGAAAAAATCCCCCGTTTCCGAATTTCCGTTTTGAAATTCGCGCTTATGTTCAACTTCTGCGGCGCAACTATCAATGTAAAAGGTTTTTTAACAATGCTGATTTTTTCGCTGTTCTCGCTGTTCTCTATGCTGACTGTTTCAGTTCTTATGCCGGGAATCGCAATTACCGGCCCTGCCGCCACAAGCTCGCCTCCCCAGGCTTTCATTATGTCCGCTTCGGCAGAATCTGCCGTTGCGCTTCGCTCGTTTATAAGGCTGCCGACCATCACCAAAGGGATTAGCAGCATCAGTATCAAAAAAATCAAAAAGAACATCTTGAATGTGTAGCCTTTGGTAAATGCTTTTAGTAACGTCTTGTTTCCGGATTCCATGCCTGCTCTCCTTTAAAGGGGATAATATAGAAATAAGCACTGTTTAACCCATTTTCTATATTCCCCTCACTCTATAACAAAGGTAAAATATGGATTGGCTTTTTTCGCTCGTATTGAATGATAGCATTGCGCACTCTGTTTTGGTCTATGCGCTTGTTATCTCGTTAGGTGTGAGTTTGGGTAAAATCAAGGTTTGCGGAGTTTCATTCGGCGTTGCTTTTGTACTGTTTGCGGGCATTGCCTGTGGGCATTTCGGATTGACTGTAAATGAGAATTTGCTGAGTTTTATAAAGGAATTCGGGCTTATACTCTTTGTGTTTGCCATTGGTTTGCAAGTTGGCCCCTCATTCTTTTCGTCTTTCAGAAAAGATGGGATGCAAATGAATATTGTGGCTGTTTCCGTTGTGCTTTTAGACGTTACTGTTGCGATAGTTCTCTATCTGATTTTTTCCGATAAGGTTTCGATGATGATGATGGTCGGAATTTTAACAGGTGCCACAACAAACACTCCTTCGCTCGGAGCGGCACAGGAGGCATTGCGGCTCTTTCATATTCAGGAGCCGGTTGCTTTGGGTTATGCGGTAGCTTATCCTCTCGGCATTGTCGGGGCGATAATAGCTTTGATTCTTATAAGAATTATTTTCAAAGTAAATACCGAAAATGAAAATAAAGAAATAAAAAATGCCCACAAATCAAAGGAAAAACCCGAACTCTATTCCGTTTTGCTCTCCAACTCCGCAATCGCAAATAGACGTTTGTTGGATGTGAAGAGATTAGTTGGGCGTAATTTTATAATCTCCCGTTTAAAACGAGGTGAAAAATATTTCACTCCGTTGGCAGATACGGTTTTACTTCAAAATGATGTGCTTAGAATTTTATCCACCCCGTCCGAGAGAGAGTCTGTCACAGCATTTATAGGAAAAGAAACCGAAGAGAATTGGAAAGCATCTGAAGACATATTTGTATCTCGCAGAATAATCATAACGCAGGATAGAATAAACGGAAAAACTTTAAGTTCGCTCGGTTTGCGTTCCGCTTTTGGCGTGAATGTTACGCGTGTTAACCGTTCAGGAATAGATTTGCTGGCTACTTCGGGTTTAACTCTGCAAATCGGTGACCGTTTAACTGTTATGGGTGAAATTCCGTCGATTAAAAAAGTGGAGCAGTTGCTCGGCAATACATTGAAGAGGTTGAACGAGCCACATATGTTTACCATATTCGTAGGAATCCTGTTTGGTGTTTTGCTAGGTAGCATACCGATTTCTTTCCCGAGTATATCTATGCCGGTGAAGCTCGGTTTGGCCGGCGGTCCCTTGATTGTGGCAATTTTGATAGGGCGTTTTGGCTACAAGCTAAAACTCGTGACTTACACCACGCGGAGTGCAAATTTAATGCTCAGGGAGATCGGTATTTGCCTATTTTTGGCAAGTGTAGGCATTAGTGCCGGCAGTAAATTTTTAGAAACCGTGATTTCCGGAAACGGTTTGCTGTGGCTTTTTTGCGGATTTTTGATAACATTGCTTCCTCTGGTTATTGCAGGATTCTTTGCTCGGAAATTTGCCAAGTTCAATTATCTCACTTTGATGGGTGTGCTATCCGGTAGCAGAACAAGTCTTCCTTTGCTCACTTATTCCAATTCGGTGGCAACGAACGACACTCCGGCGGTAGGCTATTCAACTGTGTATCCGCTCACAATGTTTTTGCGAATACTTTCTGTGCAGATTTTGATACTGGCGTTTTACTGATGAGAAAAGTTCAAACCTTCTTCCAATCTTTCAGCCGCCTCCTTCAACACCGCTCGCGGGCAAGCAGCATTCAAACGCTGAAACCCCTTGCCCCCTGCGCCAAACGAAGGCCCATCGTTCAACCATAGCTTTGCCTTGTGCGTAATTAGGTTGTTCAACTCAGAAACGGAAAGCCCCAATTCCGAGCAATCAAGCCACGCAAGGTATGTCGCTTCCGGCAAGGTGAATTTGATTTTTGGAATGCGTGTTTGCAAAAATTCCTGCAAAAAAAACATATTGCCTTTAAGGTATTTTACCAACTCGTCAACCCACTCCGCACCGCTCTTGTATGCCGCCCGGCACGACACAAGTCCCATAATTCCAGGTTGGCTTAAACCGCAACTCGCATACTCACGCTTGAACTTATCCCGCAAAGCTTTGTTTGAAATAAAAATGTTTGCGTGCAAAAGTCCTGCAAGATTAAATGTTTTTGACGGCGAAGTGCAAGTTATGGCTATCTCTGCAAAGCGTGGGTCAAGCCCGGCAAATACAAGATGGCGATAACCCGGATATACAAAATCCTGATGAATTTCATCGGAAACTACTATTACATTGTGTTTAAGGCAAATCTCGCCTATGCGTGTAAGCTCCTCGCCGGTCCAAACCCGCCCGCCCGGATTGTGCGGGCTGCACAAAACGAATAACTTTGACTGCTTTACCTTGTTCTCAAAATCTTCAAAGTCTATGCCGTAGGTTCCGTCTTTGTACACAAGCTCATTCACAAGCAATTTGCGACCGGTCTGCAAAACGGAGGTTTCAAAAGGATAATATACTGGCTGCTGAATCACAACGCCCTCACTCGGCTCCGTCAAGGCGCGAACCGCAATATAAATGGCATTTACTACACCCGGCGTAACCGTAAGCCACTCCTTTTCAACATGCCAGCCAAAACGTTGCTCATACCAACCCTGCACAGCGGAAAAATATGCCCCATCCGGCTCGGAATAGCCGAAAATCCCATGCCTGACACGTTCCTCCAAAGCCTCCGACACGCAAGGCGGTATAGAGAAATCCATATCGGCTACCCATAAAGGCAGCACATCAGCCGGTTTTCCACGAGAGGCAGGATTGTATTTAATGCTGTATGTACCCCGCCTGTCTATAATGCGGTCAAAATCGTATTTCATGCCAAGTCTCCGAATGCCTGTTCCAAATCCGCAATCAAGTCTTTTGCCGATTCCAAGCCCACCGATAAACGCAAAAAGCGTGAGTCAATGCCTCGGGCATTTCGCTCGCTTTCCGGCATATCTGCGTGGGTTTGAAGCATTGGGTAAGTAATTAAACTTTCCACGCCACCCAAACTCTCCGCGTATTTTATAACCTTCACGCTTTCCAAGATTTTAATCGCCGTCTGCTCATCTTTAACCGAAAAAGAAATCATTCCGCCTATGCCGCAATAATAAACTTTCGTTACTCTATTCTTCTCCTCAAGCCATTGCACAAGGGCTTTTGCCGTTTCTTGCTGACGTTCCATGCGAATGGCAAGGGTTTTTATTCCGCGAATTATCAAAAAGCTGTCAAAAGGCGAAAGGCAAGCACCGATTGTTTTTGCAATAAAACGCAATCGCTCGTTAAGAGCATCATTTTTTACCACCAGCAAGCCGGCTAGCGTATCGTTGTGACCGCCGAGATACTTAGTTCCGCTGTGCAGTACTATATCTGCACCTATGGTCAGCGGTCTTTGAAAATACGGCGTTAAAAATGTGTTATCCACAATTAGCAGTACACCTCGTTCCTGCGTGACTTTTGCAACTTCCGCGATGTCCGTCACACGCATCATGGGATTGGTGGGCGTTTCCAGAAACACGGCTTTTGTAGAAGGCGTGATTGCCGACTTTATACCTTCCAGAGAATCAGCGTAAGAAAATTTTATGCCGTTCTTTTGGGATATATGGGAAAAAAGCCGATATGTGCCGCCATAAAGGTCATCGGATGCAACAATATGATTGCCGGGTTCAAACAATTCCATAAGAGCCATAGTAGCTGCCATACCGGACGAAAACGCTATAGCATGAGCACCTCCTTCCAATTTTGCAATCGTATGCTCCAAATGTTCTCTAGTTGGATTTAGCGAGCGGGAGTAGTCAAAACCCGTGTTTTGCCCCACACCGGGGTGCGCAAATGTTGCAGACGCGAAAATCGGAACAGCGACTGCACCGGTAGTATCATAGCGTTTATCGCAACCGTGCACGCAAATTGTTTGAATATCCATATTGCCTTCTCCTATAGTTATAAGTTAACGCGCCACATCTACTTTTTTCCCAAAAATAGATTTTTTCACAGATTGAATTTCAAAGATTGGGGATTTTAACAACACATACACATTTGGTTCTTTGTAAAAAGGAACAGGCGTTTTGAATACTTGTCGTTCGAAATCATAACAGAGTTAAATATAGAAATTTTTTCAGAGCTTGTCAAGGGGTCGGTGTCTTGTTTACCCTGATAACCACGCAACCCTCCGTAAGGACCCTTTTCGCCACCTCCGTCACAGGCACCATCTCCATTTCCTTGCTGCCGCGAAGTTTCCATTCTACTTTATTTTCAGCGAGTCCCTTTTTGCCAACGGCTATGCGAATCGGAATTCCCCATAAATCGCCGTCTTTAAATTTAACCCCCGGCCGCTCGTCTCGGTCATCAACCAAAACTTCAATACCTTGCTCGGTTAATTCTTTTTCAAGTTGTTCGGATACTTGCAAAATTTCATTATCCTTTGCAATCGGCACAATCAATACATGGAACGGTGCTATGGACATGGGCCATATAGGGCCAAAATCATCACGGCTGTTTTCAATAACGCTTGCCATTAAACGGCCAACGCCTATGCCGTAGCAACCCATTATCGCGGGCTTAACCTCACCGTTTGCATCCGTGAAAACACATCCCATGTCTTCGCTGAATTTTGTGCCTAGCTTGAATATGTTGCCAAGTTCAATACCGCGGGTTTCCGTAAGCGAGTTTCCGCACTTGGCGCAAATGCAATCCCCAGCCGCCTCCGCGATGTCTGCGGTTTCAAAATTTGCAAAGTCCCGCTTTGGAATGCAATGTTTGAAATGGTAGCCTTCTTCGTTTGCGCCAACGATTAAATCTGCACTTTCGGCTGCTCCGATGTCTAATATAACTCTGCAATTTTTTGTATTTATTGGACTTGCGTAGCCGGGCTCCATTCCGTTTGCTTTTATCAACTCTTCCGATGCTGGAATTAAAACCTTGCTCTTTAAATAATTCCTCAATTTTGTTTCGCTGACTTCCAAGTTTCCTTGAATTACAACGGTCACCAGTTTGCCATCAACATCAAAGAACACGCATTTGCCGGAACTTTCCGGGTTTGCGTTTAGGAATTGGCAAACTTCTTCTATGCTCTTTTTATTTGGGGTAGCGACTTTTTCCAACAAAGGACAGTCGCCTCCAACCGGTTGCCGTTTGAATTCTGCGATTTCCCTATTTGCTTGATAGCCGCAACGTTTGCAGATAATTAAATAATCTTCGCCGTTTGGCGTGTCCAGCATAAATTCGTGGGCAATTTTTCCACCCATGATTCCGGTATCGGATTGCACTATGACAGGTTCAATCCCAACCCTGCGGAAAATTTTTTGATATGCTTTATATTCCAGTTCGTAGTATTTGTCCAAGTCCTCTGCCGTAGCATGGAAGCTGTAGGCATCTTTCATCTCAAATTCACGTACCCTTATCAGGCCGCCTCGCGCACGAGCTTCGTCTCTGTATTTTGTCTTGAACTGGTAGAGCATAAAGGGCAACTGCTTGTAGCTGGAGAGCACATATCGCGCCATGTCGGTAATCGCTTCTTCGTGGGTCATGGCTAGCACCATGTCGTGTGCGTTTCGATCTTTGAAGCGGAGCAGTTCATCGCCTATGGCTTGATAGCGGCCAGCCTCGCTCCAAAGCTCGGCGGTTTGCACCACGGGCAGGTCTGCTTCCAAGCCGCCAATGGCGTTCATCTCTTCCCTGATTATGTTTTCAATTTTGCGTATAACCTTTAGCCCTAAAGGTAAAATACTATATATACCTGTGGATAGAGGCTTTATGTATCCGCCACGCATTAAAAATATATGGCTGGGCAATTGAGCATCGCTTGGAATTTCGCGAAGCGTTGTGAAAAAGAAATTTGAAAGTTTCATTTTTCTTCTTTTTCTTCACCGATCATTATGGATAGCTTATCCTGCTTGAATTTGTTCATGGCTATGGTGGTGGGCTTCTCTTCCAACTGTATAAAACCCTGATGTGCCTGGTTGTTTATAAACCTGGATTCTTTGGACATCATAACTACAGCTTTGAACGAAGAACCGTCGCACTTTTTGCTGGTGTAAATATCGTCCAAGTAAACTTTTTGGTCTAGCATAGTGTACCTCGTTTGGTATAGGAAGCTAATATAGAATTATCACCTTCCCATATTCGCAAAAATAGGGAGCAAACTCGTGTCTAAAAATTTGGAAATCCAGCTCGGGTAAAGACCCATTCCAAAAAGGCAAATAAAATAAACCGACAAAACGATTTTTTCCGGTACGGTAGTTTTCGGCAAATTTTCAAATTTTGGATTTAAAGGACCGGAGAGCATTTTATTCGTCGCTTGCAAAACATAAACGGCTGTTGTGGTAATTGAGAGAATCGCCAAAACTGCAACCGCTTGAACCGCAGTATTGCTAGATCTCAAAGAACCTATGAAAATCGGAAGTTCCGCCGCAAAACCGCTAAGCCCCGGCAAACCGAGCCCTGTAAAACCTGCAATAACAAATCCAACGCCCATAAGCGGAATGACCTTCATCAAACCGCCCATTTCATCCACCATTCTGGTGTGGGTCCTGCTGTAAATCATCCCAATGCAGGCAAAGAACAAACCGGTTAAAAATCCGTGCGAAAGCATTTGTAAACTCGCTCCCTTTATGGAAATCAAATTCGTTGCGCACAAACCCAGGAATATAAGCCCCAAATGAGAAATGGAAGAATAGGCTATTATGTATTTCAAATCCCTCTGCCTAATCGCTATAAACGCAGCGGCAACCACATTGAACAGAACAAGCAAAACTATATAGGGCAGCCAAAACCTTGCACCCTCCGGCATCAAATACATGGCTACCCGCAAACAACCGTATGCGCCCATTTTCATCATAACTCCGGCAGCGAACATAGATACCGCTGTCGGTGCCGCACTGTGACCGTCAGGGCTCCAGTTGTGGAATGGAAACAGCGAGCCGGAAATAGCAAAACCTATAAACAAAAGCGGAAAAGCCCAAGTTTGGAATTCTTTTGAAAAAGTTACATTTGCTAGCTTTCGAATATCCCAGCTTTCTATTCCACCTTCAAAATACATGGCTATAACAACAATGAGCGCAAATGCCGAACCGAGCGCAAGTGTTAGGGTGAGTTTCTTTCCGCAGTAATCCTTTCGTCCCGTTCCCCAACCTGCAATCATAAGATACATCGCCAAGGCCTCAACCTCGTAAAATATCATGAACAGAAACAAATCAAAGCTCAGGAATACGCCAAAAACGCCGGCACCCAAAATTTGAATCATGGCAAAAAATTCTTTTGGCCGCTCAATATTCCAGCTCATCAAAATGCCTGTGAAAACTATTACGGAAGCCAAAACGCACATTAAAACCGAAAGTGCATCCGCACCTATTATATATCTTATATTCAAAACCGGCAGCCAAGAAATGTCTGTGAGATATTGGAGTTGCAAAGCATTGCCAACCGGCATACCGGAAGATATAGCCAAGCCGTAAATTTTAACGGTAAAAAATACGCACAGCACCATATTGGCCAGTGCGGAAATAGCGTGGAACATTTTAATAGTTTGGTTTTGCTGCCTGGGTATAATCAAACTGACAAAAACCGTCAGCACAGGCAAAAACCAAATTAAGTTAAGAGCAGAAGCCATGAAAGGAATATAGTAAACGCCACTGCTGTCCGACAAGCCTGCGCTACAAGTTCTATACTGTGAAATTTACTATTTTTCGCTTTGTGAACGGTAAATATATGTTTAGAAAACTTGTGGTTTGCGCAGCGTTTTTGGGTGTTGCAACGGCTGTAAACGCAGAAGAAGGCATGAAAATCGGAGTCAGGCTCGGATATAGTATGCAATCCGTTGCTTATAATATGGGAATGCTCGGTTTAAGAGCCGGCGTAGTAGCCGATATTCCTATAGGTCCGATTTTTATCAGCCCGGAAGTGGATTTCTTGTATAGAAACAATTGGAATACAACTTATATAGATAATACTGCCCAAAAGTCCGTTGATGGTACCCAACCTGAATTTGCCACAAGCATTCCTATAATGATTAAATTTCTTCTTGGGCCCCGCTCTTTTATTGCAATTGGCGCCCAGGTGGACATTCCTATTGCCGCCAAAGAATGTTTTGGTAATAATTGCGTGAGCATGAACGGCAAAGAACTCTCCTATTCGGAAAGAGCCGATTTTGATGTGGGTATTATTTTGAATTCCGGCTACATAATAACGCCAAATCTTGCCTTTGATATCAGATACGTTTATGGCACAACTCCACACCACAAGTACAAAGAATCCGGTATTTCCGGAATTAAATCCAACCCAATGTCTTCATACGGCTTTGGCATAACGTATTTCTTCTTTTAACCCTTTAACTTTTTTTAAATTTTCCTTGATGCACATATTCGTAGGTTTAGGAAATCCCGGGCAAAAATACGCAAACACCAGGCACAATCTAGGCTTTATGGCTATAGACCGCTTAACAGACGGCAATTCTCCCTGGAAAGAACAATGCCGAGCCTTAACGCAGAAAATTTCAATAGCCGGCAAACCGGTTTTAATAGCAAAGCCTCAAACCTTTATGAATCTGAGCGGAGAAAGCGTTTTGGCTTTGCTCTCATGGCACAAGGTTTTTCCGGAAAATCTACTGGTATTTTCCGATGATATAAATCTGAAATGCGGAACCCTGAGGATAAGGCCAAATGGAAGCGCTGGCGGGCAAAACGGCTTAAAAAACATAATAGAGAAAATAGGGCAGAATTTTGCACGAGTACGCATTGGAGCTGGGCTTGCGCCTCAAAATTACGACTTGGTGAACTGGGTGCTCTCTGCAATAACAAAGGAAGACAAAACCTTATGCGATGCCGCTCTAGACAAAATTCCAGCCTTATGCAAAACATTCCTGATAAAAGGCATCCAAGAGACTCAGAATTTATTTAACGGCTAAATATTTTCCAATCTCTTCTACTACATTGCCATAATCACCATATAAAAGATGCTCGGAAATAGTATCCAAAAATTCTCTGGTGGAAAGCGACCAATTTTTCTGCTTTAATTCCATCAACGCATCTTTGGCACTTTTTTTGTTATACGATTCGCAGGCAACCCTCACAGCGATCAGTTTTTTTTGCAAAAACTCATTATCCTCGTCGGTTTGGTTTTGTACGCTATCTTCTTTATCTTTTTCTGGTGTTACTTTTTCTATCAAAAGGCGCAAGTAGTGTAAAAACTTTGGAGTTTGTTCTTTTATGATAGCAATATCTTGTTTACGGCCTGCCTGTTCCAATTTAAGCGCAAAAGCGGAAAGTCCGGATTCTCCGATGTTAGCCAAAGCACTTTTCATAGCATGAACATTGATTATGTAAATTTGCATATCTCCTTCTTCGGGAGCGTTCTGTTTTTTAAATATTTTATCCAATGTCGCAAGCGTTTTTTTGGCATCTCGAATAAAAACTGAGAATATTTCGCTATCCGGAGAAATAACTTCTATCATATTGTTTTTTTTCTTACGAGCCTCTTCAATTACTTCCAGGGATTGTTTGTCACGAATAAACTTGTTTAGTACGGCATTAAGAAGGCGCATATCTATGGGTTTGGGAATAAAGTCATCAAAACCGTTTTGCAGGAACATATCTGCCTGCCCTGCTATAGCGTTTGCTGTTAATGCTATAATAGGATTAGAATATCCCAAATCCCTTATAATTTTTATTGTTTCAACGCCATCCATTTCTGGCATCATGTGATCTAAAAATATAATATCGTATACCTTGCCTTCCCTAATTTTTTCAATAGCTTCAGGACCGCTTATGGCAACATCTATATATAATCCATAAGGCAACATAAGCCCTTTGGCAACATATAAATTCGTTTCTACATCATCCACAATTAAAACTCTGCCGTAAGGCATATATTCGTAGACAATCTGTGCCTTGTTCATCTGTATTTTGCTGCTGGTGCGGAATTTTTGCAGATTTTCAGCAAGTTCTTTACCCAAAACATTGGAACCTGCTATTTCCTGCGGTAAGCGCACGGTAAAAGCGGTTCCCTTATTCGGTTCACTTTCCACAAAAATTTCTCCTTTCATCAAGTCTACCAAGCGTTTGGTAATGTTCATGCCAAGCCCGGTACCTTCAGTTGCGCGATTTGCTTTTAGATTGAAACGAGAATATTCTTCGAAAAGCCTGCTCACCTGCTCAGCAGTCATGCCTATTCCGGTGTCGCTCACTTGAAAAATCAATATTACTTCTGAATCATTTTTTCCTGGTTCTACGTAAATTGATAGATTAACCGAACCTTCTTTTGTATACTTGAACGCATTGGAAAGCAAGTTGTTCAAAATCTGTTTGATGCGCAACTCATCGCCCAAAAGCATTAAAGGAATATTTTCGTCAACTGTAATACCAAAATCAATTAATTTACTGCCGACGCGCAAAATATTCAACTGTACGGCATTGTTAATCAAACTTGCAGTTTCGTATTCGGCATGCACAAGCTCCATTCTGCCAGCTTCTATTTTGGAAAGATCCAGTATATCGTTAATAATACCGAGCAAAGTATAGCCGGAATTGTAAATTCTGTCAAGAGCTTCTTTGGCATCTGACGGAAGAGTTTCGTTTTGCAATTGTATTTCCGTAATGCCCAAAATTGCATTCATTGGCGTACGTATTTCGTGGCTCATTGCTGCGAGGAATCTACTCTTTGCCCTGTTGCTCTCTTCGGCAATTTCAATTCTGCGCATTTCGTTTATCATCGCCTTAAATTCTCGCAAATCTCGTATGTATCCTAAAATAATATTATCTTTACTATACCGGGAATTGACACTGACAAGCGTAACTTCGGCCGGTATAGGTTCGCCGTTTAATTTTTGATACATCCATTCAAAACGGGAATAACCTTCTTCAAGAACTCTTTTGAAATTGGTTCTTCTCAATTCAGCAGAAAAACTTCCGTCCGGCTGAGTTTCCGGAGAAAGTTCCGAAAATCTATCTAGAAATTCCTGTTTGCTGGACAATTCAAATAATCTTATCGCTTCTTGATTACAATCAATAACATTGTAATTCTTATCCCAAAAGGTTGCGCAAAGAGGAGTTGAATCCAACATTATTTTTGCACGTTCATCCGCTTTGATTTTCGCTATCGCAATGCGAAAGAATAGAAAACTGAACACTGTAGCCAAGAGTAAACCCAGCAAGGAAATCGCAAATGTCATCTCTCGAACGGGTTTAAAATATTTGGATTTCGGCGTTGTTATGCCTATGTACCAACCGTTTTTCATTCGCTTTATGAAGAATATAGACGGCTCGTTTTCATAATCCTTAACTTCGCGTTCATAAATATCCCTTCCGTTTTTCAATTCTTCGGCAAAAACCGCAATGGGAGAACCGTATATTGGCATACCTAGAAAATCCTGTTTAGGATGTGCTATAAAATTCAATTGTGAATCCAGTATTATTCCAAAACCGCCTTCTTTTGTAACGGTTGTTTTTACAACCATCTCCGCAACACTGCTGATAGAAGCATGTAAATATATAATACCAAGAGGCTTGCCTTTATCATCAAAAATACGCTGCGTATAATCAACAGCATAATTACTATCTAAACGTTTACTCTTGTATGGAGGCGTAATAGCTACCTCGCCATCAGCTTCAATCGCAGCTTTATACCACAACTGTTCTTGCGGTATATAACCGTCCGGCCTGTTACCTATATACAAATCGTCGAATACTTCAAATAAACCGAAGATACCGCTTAATTCCAATTTATGTTTTTTTTCTTTGAGTATTAAATTTGAAATATCTTTCATGTATTTTTCAATATATTCAGCGCTTTCTTCGTTCATAATCTTGCGGCGTATGGTGTATGAAATACTATTCAGCAATACTTCCGGTTCCAATAAATCAGCTTCAATACTTTTCTGCGTAACGGACAGCAAATTTTCCGAACTGGCGGTTAAACGGCTACTTTCAATGTAGTTTATAAAAGCAACACTCGAAGCAACCAGAACAAAAAATGCAAACCATATAAACACTAATTGTTTGTATAGCGAATGTTCAAATCGTAAATTCTTAAAGAAAGAAATCATAAATATTTACTGCATCTCACTTCTCTAAATTTATCTTTGATTGTGGAAAACACCTCCACAATTTTTGGGTCAAAATGCTTACCGGAACTCTCTTCTATTATTCTCACAGCTTCGTCATCCGTAAATGCTTTTTTATAAGGACGTTCCGACACAAGGGCATCATACACATCTACAAGTGCCATTATGCGCCCTAAAAGAGGAATATCGGCACCTTTTAACGAATACGGATAACCGGTACCATCCCAGCGTTCATGATGATAACCGGCAAAAAGTTTTGCCTGGCGCAAAAAAATTCCTTCGCCGGTTCGCGAAATAATTCTGTTAATAATATGCTCGCCTTCCACAGCATGAGTTTTCATAATCTCAAATTCCTCATCGGTCAACTTGCCCGGCTTATTCAAAATTAAATCCGAAACTACAATTTTGCCGATGTCGTGCAAACGAGCCGATGGTACTAATATGTCCACATTCCAACCATTCATTTCATCTGCGTACACACCGTTAATTTGCATTGCTTCAATGAGTATTTTAAGATATTCGGAAGTGCGTTCAACATGTCCGCTTGTAACCTTATCGCGACTTTCTACCATATCCGCCAAAACAAACACAATATTGTTTTGCAACTGCTCTATGCGTTCCGTGCGTTTTTTTATGAGTTCGTAAATATGCAAATGGTTTGATATGCGGCTGAGCAAAACTATCGGAGAAAAAGGTTTTGTTATAAAATCTACCGCTCCTAGCTCTATTCCACGTGCCTCAACTTCATTATCATGCGAAGCCGTCAGGAATATAACCGGAATTTTCGCGGTATAATCGTTTTCCTTGAGTTTTCTCAAGGCGGTAAAACCGTCCATTTCTGGCATTTCTATGTCTAATAAAATCAAATCTGGAGTAACCTTTTCCAAAAGTATAAACATTCTCGTTGCGGAGAGCAAGGTCACCACATTGTAACTATCTTCCAATGCCTGCTCCGCTTTGGTTAAGTTAATACCCGCATCATCAATAACAAAAATGGTTTTCATTTAAAATCCCCCGTGTTTTCAGAATGTAGAAAAATATTTATTGCATTTTTATTGCCTAAGACCTGCGGATATAAGCTTCAGTAAGTGCAGTTACATTTACAAAAATCTATTTTGCCGCTATGAATTCTTATCACGCAGTACTTTTGCCGAAAGCCTTAACTCTTTTACAAGCGGAAAATAAGCTGAAAGAACATTTTGGAAACTGCATTTTGATTGGCGTGGATGAAGCTGGCCGGGGGCCTTTGGCGGGGCCTGTGGTTGCAGCGGCGGCGGTGTTGGATGGGAGTCTGCCCCTTTTAAATATGAATTTAAACGATTCGAAAAAATTATCCGAAAAAAACAGGGAACAAATTTTTGAAAAATTGCCGAATTTTTGCGAATACTATTCCATTGGCGAAGCCTCGGCACAGGAAATAGATGAAATCGGTATTTTAAATGCGGATTTTTTGGCTATGCGGCGTGCCCTCACTCCGATTATTTCGCAACTTGACAAAAAAAATTTACCATATAGAATTTTAGTTGATGGAAATTTGTACATAAGGGAAATTGAAAAAAAATTGCAAATACCCATAATCAAGGGAGATGGCAGAGTGGCTTGCATTGCGGCAGCATCTATTTTTGCAAAGGTTCACAGAGACAGGCAAATGATAAAATTCGGTGAACGATTTCCAAACTACGGTTTTGAAAAACACAAAGGTTACGGTACAAAAGCGCATTTAATCGCCATCGAAAAATTCGGAGTCTGCGAAATTCATAGAAAAAGTTTTAGAAGTGGCTGATATTTTTCTACCTTACCCGTATGACCTTTGAAGAAATTTTCGCTCTGGTAAAAGATCGCAAAGAAAAAATGCCGGAAGGCAAAAGCACTACGGAACTTTTTAAAAAAGGTTCTCACGGCATAGGCAAAAAACTCGTGGAAGAAGCCGCAGAATCTTGGATGGCGGCACGCTATGAGGGCAAGGATGCTCTTGCTCTAGAACTTTCGCAAACTCTTTATTACGTTGCTTGCATGATGGTGGAAAATGAACTTTCTCCAAAAGATGTATATGAGAAATTGTGAACCACGCCAACTGATTCCATTGAATGATCTATCTGCCTTCGACAAAATCCCGGAATTTAAATGGATAAACAACCTGCTCAATAAAGCGGGGAACATTGCAAAAGGCATAGGAGATGATGCCTTTGTTTTTGGCGACTATTTAATTTCTGCCGATATGTCCGTGGAAAATACGCACTTTAGGCTGGACTGGAGCACGCCTGAGCAGGCGGTTGAGAAATGCTTGCTTTCGAATTTTTCCGATATAAACGCCATGGGCGGCAAAGCAAAGGCGATTTTATTTTCAATTTGCATAAACAAAAAGTGGAGCAGAAAAACAAGAGATGAAATTGCGAACTCAGTAGTAAAAATCTGCAAAAAATATAATGTGAAAATTCTAGGCGGAGATACGGTTGGCGGGAATACAGGCGTTTTTTCCGTAACGATTTTTGGAAAATCAAAAGGTAAAATTTTATTACGCTCCGCTGCCAAAAACGGAGATGACGTGTGGTTAGCAGGTTATTCGGGTTGTTCCGGTACGGGTTTAAAAATTTTGGAAAAAGAAGATAAAAAAAAATTTAGCAAACTTGAACATGAGCTTGTAAATTTGCACAAAGTCCCCAACCCCCCCTTAACGCTGGGTGAGCAGCTCGCAAAAATAAAAGGCATTGGCGCTTGCATGGATTTAAGCGATTCACTTGCGGAAAGTTTATTGCATATCTCTGCCCAGTCTAAAATTAAAATTAAAATCAAAAAAAAATTCATTCCGGTTTTTCCCGGAGTGGCAAAGGATACTCTATTAAGCGGCGGTGAAGATTATTGTCTGCTTTTCACAGCAAGAAAATCTGCAAAAAAAAGTGTTTTGCGACTTGCAAAAAAATTTTTAAAGGAATTCCCAATTTGCAAAATCGGCGAAATAAAAAACGGTAGCGGTGTTTTTTTAGACGGCAAAAAACTTGAGGTAAAAGGATGGCGGCATTTTTAGCCTTATTCTCGCTGCTCCTTATTTCCTGCGAGCCTAACCGTTTGGAAATTGTAGAAGTCTTTGACAACAACGCTCCAAAAGAGGCTTATGAAATTTCGCCAAGCGGAGAAAAAAAAGTGTTTTATTCATGGTACAGAAACGGTATAAAAGCAGTGGAAATGCCATTTAAAAACGGAATTCCAAACGGAGCTTACCGTAAATGGAGCATAACCGGTTTTATAGCTGAAAGCGGTTATTATAAAGACTCCCTGCGCGAAGGAAAATGGACGTTTTTTGCAAAGGAAAGAATACCGTACATGCAGGGTTCTTATGAAAACGGTTTAAAACAAGGCAAATGGACAATATTTAATGAAAGCGGGAAAATTATCGGTGAGCAATTTTACAGAAACGATTCTGCCGTAGGAACCTGGAAAAAATTTTACAATGATGTTCTAGTTGAAGAAAATTCCTGCCACTCAACAAATCAAACCGGTTACTTTCAGTCTTTTTCAAACGAGGGCAAGGCTTTAATTTACCAAGAATGCCGCTACGGAAAGCTAAACGGAATTTTTATGTCTTATTATCCGGGAGGCTCTATGCGCAAAATTGGGCGTTTTGAAAACGGGCTGCGAAATGGCTTGTGGGTCGAATATTTTGCAAGCGGAAAATTGCGAAAAATCGAACATTGGATTGCCAGTATGCGAAACGGCAAATGGGCACGTTTTGATGAAACAGGCAAAATGCTTGCCAAAACAGAATTTATAGACGGTACCGGTTTTTTTGAAGATACCTCTTGGCAAAACAACAGGATACACGGTAAAATTTACACAAAACTGAGAGAAGGCGAATATTTGCGAGTTGAAACATATGAAAACGGGGTAAAGCAAAGCACTGCGGATTACCTAAAAGATTCCGCAAGACCTTTGGTTCTCGGTTTTTGGAAAAGCGGGAAGAAAGAAGGGGCTTGGCGTATTTGGTATAGAAACGGGGTTTTAAAAGATTCTCTAAATTTTAAAAACGGCGAACCTTTCGGCGTACAATTTCATTACGATAGTGCAGGTAGATTGTATAAAAAAGAAACCGTGCTTGGAAAAAATATGCCTACATTGGTGGAAATGCAATAAAAACGTAGAGTCTTGCGCTTTTACTGCTTCACCGGGACTCGAACCTGGAACCAACCGGTTAACAGCCGGTTGCTCTACCATTGAGCTATGAAGCATCAAATCAGGCTATAAATATAGCAAAAATTTTTGTGTCTGTCAAGGCATTATTAGCCGTTTTTTTCAACCGCTTCTCAGAAACCGTATTGAAAGCCTACAAAAAATCCCGTATTTGCCCGTTCAGTTCGGTCCCATAATAGCGTGAATTTAACATGGCATTTCGAGGAGTTTTTTGGAGGGTTACCGCATTTTTTGTGCATTTTGTCATATTTTTTCTATCGTATGTCCCTCATTTTGGCAAATGTTGCCAATTTTGTATAAATTAATGTTTAAATTTACCTTAAATTTGGGGGATCAAATCCTAGAAACTTAGGACAATAAAATGACCATAGTATTTGTTGAAGACAATTATTCCCACGAAACCGACGGGACAGCCATATCAATTCACCGATTCCGGGATGAACTGATAAAGCGAGGCCATACTGTACGGGTTTTGGCTATAGGTGTTGAGGGGCCGGATATGTACGGCCTTGAGGAACACCATGTCCCCATTGCTTCGGCAGTGGCAAAAAAAAACAATATGCATTTTGCAAAATTCGACGAAAAAATCGCGACCCAAGCTTTTACCGGTGCTGATCTAGTACATCTGATATTTCCTTGGCAGATAGGGCGGCGCTGCCTTGCGCTGGCAAAAAAGATGGGTATTCCGGTAAGCGCGGCCTTCCACTGCCAGCCGGAAAATATTACATACAATATCAAACTGAAGTCTTTGCCATTCGTAAATAGTTTTATATATTTCCTTTTTAGAACATGGCTCTACGGAAAGGTTGAAAACATTCATTGTCCTTCCCAATTTATCGCCGGGGAACTGGTGCGCCATAAATACGCGGCGAGGCTTCATGTTATTTCAAACGGCATATCAAGTATTTTTACCCCTCCTTCCGTTCCGGTTTCAAAAGAACCGGGTACAATTCGCGTTCTTATGATAGGCAGGCTGGCGGAGGAAAAACGGCAGGATCTGATTATTAAAGCGGTCATGTATTCAAAGTACAAAGATAAAATACAGCTCCATTTTGTGGGTCGGGGGCCAATGTATGAGTATTATCGCAGCCTCGGATCGAAATTGCCCAGGCCGCCGCAATTTGAGCCAACGTTTGTTCCACAGGAAAAAATGCCAGAACTGATCCATAAGGCGGATATCTATGTTCATGCATCGGATGCGGAAATAGAAGGTATTGCCTGTATTGAAGCCATTTCCTGCGGCAAGGTACCGATTATAGCCGACTCAAAACTCTCGGCAACCCGCCAATTTGCCCTGGATGAACGGAGCCTTTTTAAAAAAGGAAAATACCTGGAACTGCGGGACAAACTCGATTATTGGATTGAACATCCGGCGGAACTGGAACAGATGGGCAGGGAATACGCCAAACTTGGAGAAAAATATAACATCAAGTACTCGGTACCAAAACTGGAAAAGATGTTTGAAGACGCCATTAGGGATTTTAAAATAGGAAATCTCCGCTAATCACTGGCCATTCTACAATTTTCTACATTGCCTCTGCCGTGAGAATACAGAAGCTGAAAATTCAAGGTTTTAAGTCCTTTGCGCAAAAGGTAGAAATACTGTTTGAAGGGAACGGGTTAACTGCCATAGTTGGGCCAAACGGCTGCGGCAAATCCAACATAGTGGATGCAATACGTTGGGTTATGGGTGAACAGCGTGCGGGGTTGCTCAGAATGGACAAAATGCAGGGAGTTATTTTTTCCGGAACCGCAGAGCGGCCTGCAATGAACATGGCGGAGGTTTCCCTTATAATTGAAAACGATAGAGGGCTTTTGCCTCCCGAATATTCCGAAGTGATGATAACTCGAAAGGCTTTTAGCAACGGAGATTCCGAATACTTGATAAACAATCAGGAATGCCGCCTCGCAGATATAAGAAACCTGTTTGCAGATACCGGTATGGGCGCAGGTTCCTATTCCCAAATGGACCAGCGAATGGTGGACGCTTTGCTGAGCGACAAAGCGGACGAACGCAGAACTATTTTTGAAGAAGCCGCAGGCGTGAGCAAATACAAAAAACAGAGAAAGGAAGCTGCCGCCCGGCTTGAGCGTGTACAAATTGACATGGACCGTATAGCCACGGATTTGCAGTATGCAAAAAACCAGTTTAGGCAACAGGAAAGAACGCTCATCCGCGCACAGGAACTTCTCAAACTGAAAAATCGCCTGAAAGAACTTGATGTATCCGTAAGTTTTGATAAGTACAAGGAAGGCAAAGCATCTCTGCAAACGCTTTCCGCCGCAAAAGCCACAAGCGAAACCGAGATGGAAACTTTGAGGATAAGGCTTTCCGATTTGGAAATCAAGATAGAGGAAAAACGCCTTTTAATATCCAGCGATGAAGAAAATTTTAGAGAGTGCGAAGGAGAAGTTTCCGATGCAAAATCGGAAGCGGCAAAACTGAATGAAGCCTATATTCATTTACAAAACAGGGAAAAAGAACTGGAAGAAAATGAAATCCGTTGCGAACGTGAAATCAGCGAAAACGAGAACGCTATTCAGGCTTTGAGAAATGAAATGCAAAATTTGGCAAACGAACTGAAAAACTCTGCACCGGAGATAGAGGAAGTAGAAAGGCAAAATAAAAAGGAAATTGAAATTTTGCAAAACCTGCGGAATTCGGTGGAAGATTTACGTGCAAAACATAGGGAACTTTCAAACAAAAGATTGCAATTCGCTCAGACAGAAGGAAAACTTAAAAGTCTACGGCAAAGAACGGACACCGAAATCGAAATGTTCAGCAAACTGCTGCTGCAGGCTACAAAAGACATTCAATATTTTGACTCTCAAATACGAGAATTGGAAACATTGGAAAAAAGCAAGGAAAGCGAGATAAACGAGAGCCAAAACAAGTCCAAAGTTCTTGCTGAACGTACAAATGTCTTGGTAAACGAAAAAGAAACACTCAATGAAACTTTGGATTCCATGATAAACCAAAGAATGGAAACCCTTGGTGAAAAAACACGCCTGGAATCCCGTTTGGAAGCCATGCAAAGCATAAAAAATTTTGGAAATCTGGAAGGCAATAAATGGCTCCTGAATCAGAAAACCGCAGAAGAAGTAGCTATGCTTTCAAATCATATAGAAGTTTTGGAAAACAAATACGCTGCCTTGATTGAATTTTGCCTTGATTCTTTGGTGCAGGCCCTCTTGATGCAAAACCAAGAGAGAGTTCTAGCTTGTGAGCAAACATTGAACCGTGAAAATCCGGGACGTGCCCTGCTGGCCTGGAATGTTTCGGAAATTGCAACAAACAGTTCAGCGGAAATTGACGACCCCGACATAATAGCTCCGTTAACTTCTTTGGTGAAATGCAGTGAAAATTCCTTTGCTCTGGTAAATTCCCTGCTTTCAAAATATTTACTGGTAAAAGATTTTGAAACCGCTGCAAAACTCGCTCAAAAATACTCAGGCAAAAACATATGGTTCTGCACCGAAAACTGCCAAGCAATCAGTTCACTCGGGCTGGCAAAAATAGGCAAGGAACAAAAAGAGAATATCAGCATTTTACAGCAAAACGCAGAGATAAAAAATTTGAGAACAGATATATCCTCTTTAAGTGAGAGGATAGACACGATAAATTCGCAAATTACCTCAACAAAAGAAAAATTGCAGGAAACATCCATCTTAATTTCAAACTCCGCCGAAGAAAAACAATGTATAGACGCATATATAATAAAGGCTAATTCGGAAGCGGAAGTTGCCAAAGCGAAAAGTTCTGCCATCAAAACCCAGAAAGAAAAAACCGAACAGGAAATTGCAACCCTCGAAACCCGTTTGCAGGAATTAAAAAATTCCAAAGATTCAAATACCGAACTCAATGCTACAGAGCAAGAACTTGAACAGACAGAACGTGAATTTGAAAAGATGGATAACGAGATGCGCAAACAGGAACAAGAGCTAAGGAATCAGGAAGAATCAACCGTCGAAATTGCAAACACCCTAGGCACAAAAAAATTTTTTCTGTCTCAGAAAGAAAGCCGTATGCTTTCCGTTAAAGAGCAAATTCAGGCTCGGAACAATGTTCTTGTTGTGCGAAACGAAGAACTTGCCGGCATAAGAGGTAAAAAGGAACTTTTGCAAAATGAACTTGAGGATAAGGCTCTCCGAATAGAGAATCAGCAGGAACTTTTGGTAAAAAAGGAGAGCTTGCGAGATGCTGCGCGCGAAAAGTACAATGTAATGGCCGGTGATATGGAGGAATGGCGGACGGAAGTCAGAGAAATAAACCGGTCCCTGCGTGAAAAAGAAAGAAAATTTCTCGACTTAGAGCTTGCAATACAAGCTTCCGAAAACTCTTTAGAAAGAGTGAGGGAGAGAATTTTCCAGGAGCATGAATTCGATTTGGAAAAAGAGCCTGCCGAACAAAATTTCATTCCCCTGCAAACGTATGAGTATCAGGCCAATGTTGAAATGCACGAGTTGCGCGAAAAAATAAAAGCTATAGGACCTGTTAACGCTACTGCCGCAGAGGATTTTGAGGCGGAAAAGGAAAGGGTATTTTCCATAGAGACTCAGTACAACGACTTGAACAAGACAAAAAACAGCCTCTTAACCACGATGGAAAGGCTGGATTTGGTAGCTCGCGACCGTTTTTTGGGCACTTTTCGCAAAATACAGCGTAACTATCAGGAAGTATTTGCAAATTTGATGCCTGGGGGCGAGGCTCTGCTCTCCATGCAAAGCGATTTGGACCCGCTGGAAGCAGAAATCGTAATAAATGCTCGCCCTCCCGGTAAAAAAATGATGGGAGTCAGGGCTTTGTCCGGCGGGGAGAGAGCTTTAACCGCCACATCCCTGCTTTTTGCCCTCTATATGGTAAAACCGTCTTCCTACTGCATTTTGGATGAAATTGACGGTCCGTTGGACGATGCCAATATAGGGCGTTTTATGGGACTTTTGCGTCGTTTCAGCCATCAAACGCAGTTTGTTGTTATTACCCACAACAAAAGAACAATGGCTGCGTCTGACAGGCTTTACGGAGTAACACAGGAAATAAAAGGCATAAGCAAGGTGGGCTCGGTGCGTTTGGAAGACGTAAGCGGCTAATTTTTTTTCTAAATTATTATCGAATTACCCTCTGATGGAGATGTTAAATGAAAACTTTGCGTTTTGCTATTGTCACTGTTGCTATGCTTGGCAGCGTATCGGCTTTTGCAACTAATGCCCGTGTAGAGTCCATGGGAAAAAATTCCGCTTTTATTAGGGATGACATTACCATCTTTGACAACCCAGCTAACATAAATCTTTATCCGAATTTCTTGATAGGCGAGCTTGGCGTTTATACAAATTCAAGTTCAATTGGCACCGGTGAGAATCATGACCCGTGGGACCCCTGGTTTGGCGGTTTGTTCTCGCTGGACATAGGTGCAGGCAAATCTCTTTCGATAGGCGGTATTTTTGGCCGCAAAGAGGAGAGATTGTTTAAATACTTTCCGGATAAAATAGCTAAAAGCTATAATAATTCTCTTCCAGATATTGAAACTCCTATTCCTGTGACTAATTTTGATGGTTTCTTGGGAGCGGATTTTGATGGAACTGCTTTCGGTTTGCACATATATATAGCCCACCAGGATGGCATAGCTAACAATGGAAATATAACTGAGGATGCCTTTGTTTCAGCCGCGCAGTTAGATGCTGGCGTAAATATTGAAATTTCAGACGACTTTCAATTGGAATTTGCAGGCGGTGCGGCCCGTATCCAATATGGACCTAGCGATCACGATTTAATTGATGGCAAGTTGATTTCCGTCTTTGCAAACGCTCGCATGTTCTCCAGAATAGAAGCTATAAACGGGAACCTTATTCCTGCGGCTTCTTTTCGCAATATGAATGCTCCGGGACGTGATGAATTTGACGTTAGCGCTGGCCTGGGCGTTGACACCAAATTTGACAGGGGTTTCTTTTGGCTTGGCCTGACCGGTTTTTACAATGTTCAAAATGCAGGTTCCAACTGGTACTTGATGCTTGATAATGATAATAATCCATTTACTCGGTTTTATGATATTGGCGACGATGGCTGGGGTAAAGGTAAAACTCGTTTGTGGCAGCTCGGAGGAACAATCAGTTTTGGCATTGAAAGAAATATTTGGTGGCCTTGGTTTGTTCTCCGCGTAGGCGGCCAGAAAACCATTGCTTATGCGGATTACAAAGCAGGAGATCCGCAATATACTAGTAACAATATTCTATGCCCTTCTAAGGGAAAGGGAGATTGTAGAGAAAATGGAAATTATTTTGTAACCAACCCGATTAACGACGGAACAAGAAACGATAATGTAGGTTTTGGTTTTGGAATCAATGTTGAAGAAAAACTAAAAATAGATGCCACTGTATCCGAAGACCTTTTATTCCGCAATCCATTCCAGGGTGGCGGACGTTTACTGAGCAGAATTTCTGCGACGTATTCGTTCTAGGCGTTTCGCAGCGACTCATTTTTTAGTTGAGAATGGAGAGTTGAGAGTTGAAGATAAAAAATCTAGGATTATTGTCGTGAATAAAAACTCTCAACTCTCAACTCTCAACTCTCAACTTTTAGCAATTATTTTCGCCTTTCTCCTCACCTCCTGCGCAGACCCTCCTTTTAAGATACACGAACGTTTAGAAAGCACTTTGCAACAGGATTTGGAAAGCATGGTAGCTCAAATAATTAAAGGTTCCAGCAAGGAAAATGTTTTGGATACCCCGTATTTTGTAGTCAGAGATTTAAGAGAATTTCGCGGAGATACGGCAAAGATTTATTCCGCTTACGCAGAGGTTGATTTTTATTATTTCAAAGATATAAAAATAGCAGAAAAGCGCAAATTTCGCTATGATACGAACAGGCATTACTGGGACAGGTATTTTAAAGAGCTGTTTCATTATTAGCAGAGGAAGAAAATCGCTAAAGTATTTTCTATTTTTAACCGATATAAAGCGTAAGAGGTAATATTATGCAAATTTCTAATAATTATGTGCAAAGCGGTACGGCTGAGTGGGTCAAAAAGGCCTCGGCGGGAGAATCTTCTGCTCAAGCGAAAAAGGAAAATGCTGCAAAGGCATCTTCCGATAAGGTTTCAATATCTACAGAGGCAGGCAAAAACAACTCCGCAGAGGCTTTGGTTAGGGCAAGAGCAAACGCCTTGCCAGAAACGAGAGAGGAAAAAATAGCTGTTGCCAGAGAGCGTATTGATAGCGGCTACTACAACACACATGAGTTTGGCAAAGAACTCGCAAACCGTTTGGTAGAGGGTTGAATCCCTCATTCATCGGCAAATGTCTAGGCTTTTCTTTTTCTGCCTTCTAGTTTCGGTGGCTGGTTTAGCGAAAGCAGAAGACGCTTGGTTTTCAGCAGAACTCCCCGTAAACGGTAAATTCTACCCTGTGATTGCCAGAATTCATTCACAGAAAACAGGGGATAGCATCAAGTTTTCATCGGAATTGCAATACCGCTCAATAGATGATACCTCTTTTTCAATGCACACAACCGGAATTTACAATGCGGTTAAAGAGAACCCGGTTTGGCAGAACACAATTAGAGACGGTTTATACATAGTTGAATGGAGTTTTAGGGATTATATGGAAAAACCCGCTGCTATTTATTGGAGCAACAATAAAAATTATAGCGTAACCACTTTTGAAAATGACGCCATACCGGAAGAATTTCTCTATTTTTTAACGGAAAAGATAGATTCCGCTAACACAAGCATGGAGTTGAAAATCCTTTCACCTGTTTGGGAAATTTCTTTTGTTCCCGATGCTTGGAATGCTACCGCCAAATATACCGGGCAAAAGGCACGTATTCAAGGCGTGGATTGTTACCAGGTTCTTTATACGAGGAGCGATGGTGCGCGTGCGGAATATTATGTTACAATAGAAGGCAAACAAATCTGGCGTTTCCAGACTTTCAGAGGCGTATGGTTTGAAAGGATGCGGTTTAAGAGGATTGGTAACAAATGAATTTTCCAAATATAGAACAGCTAAAGAAAATTGCAAAAGAATATAAGCGGATTCCTGTGGCCAAAAGTATTCCGCAGGGAAATCTAGACCCTCTTTGCGTGTTTAAGATTCTGAAGAATTTGAGCCGTCAGTGCTTTATTCTGGAAAGTTTGGAAGATAAGGAAAAATGGGGGCGTTATACATTTTTGGGCTATGACCCTAAACTGGAAATATCCTGTGTAAACGGCAAATTGACCATAAAGAACGGAACCGATTTGGAAATAAGCACGGAAAACCCCGGCGAATACATAAACCAAATCATAGAAAAAAACAAAACCCCGCAAATAGCCGGTTTACCGCCCTTTACAGGCGGGCTTGTTGGATATTTTTCTTACGATTATATTAAATATTCGGAACCCTCCCTGAATTTGGATGCACAGGACAACGAGCATTTCAAAGATGTGGATTTGATGCTCTTCGAAAAAATAGCGGTATTCGATTTGCTGAAACAAGAAATTATACTCATCGCAAACATAAAATCAGATAATCTTGAAGAGAATTATCGGCGTGCCATGAGTGAGCTTGATCACCTTGCAAGCATATTGCAAAACGGCGAGCCTGCGAATATTCCGCCTTTGTCCATAAAGAGCAAGTTCAAGGCGTTGTTCGGCAAAGAGGAATATTGTGCAATGGTTGAACGTGCCCGCAAATATATTTATGAAGGAGATATTTTTCAGGTTGTGCTTTCCAACCGGCTTGAAGCGGATATTGAGGGCAGTTTGTTTGAAACCTACGGTATTTTGCGCAAAATAAACCCTTCTCCCTATATGTTCTACTTTTCCAGCAGCGATATGGAGCTTGCTGGCGCAAGTCCAGAAACCCTGATAAAACTTCAGGATGGAATTTTACACACCTTTCCTCTCGCCGGCTCAAGACCGAGGGGAAAAACGGAACAGGAAGACAAGGATTTGGAAGCGGATTTGCTCTCAGACCCAAAGGAACTCTCGGAGCACAATATGCTTGTGGACTTGGGGCGCAACGATTTGGGAAAAATAAGTGAATTCGGTTCGGTGGAGGTTGAGAAATACAAATCCATAGAGAGGTTTTCGCATATAATGCACATAGGTTCAACGGTGCGTGGAAAAATTTTGCCGGGCAAAAACGCTTTGGATGCGATTAATGCCGTACTGCCGGCGGGCACACTTTCCGGTGCGCCTAAAATAAGGGCCTGCGAAATAATAAACGAACTTGAGAACAACAAAAGAGGAATTTACGGCGGCGCAATCGGTTATATGGATTTTTCCGGCAATATGGATACCTGCATTGCAATTCGACTTGCATTCAAAAAGAACGGAAAAGTTTTTGTACGTTCCGGTGCCGGCATTGTCGCGGATAGCGTTTCGGAAAAGGAATTTACGGAATGTGAAAATAAAATGAAAGCGGTTTTGAATGCTTTAGAACAAGCTGCGGGGGCGACGTGATTCTTCTAATAGACAATTACGATAGTTTTTCCTATAATCTATTTCAACTCATAGGGAATATAAACCCCAATATCAAGGTGATAAGAAACGATGCGATGAACACTCGGGAAATTGAGGAACTTGCACCGTCTCATATTTTTCTCTCTCCGGGTCCGGGCAAGCCGGGCGATGCGGGCGTGTGTGTTGAAGCGTGCCGTTACTTTGCCGGTAAAATTCCTCTATTCGGCGTATGCTTGGGGCATCAGGCTATGTGCGAGGCTTTTGGGGCTACCGTAAGTTACGCTAAAACGCTTATGCACGGGAAGTCTTCTGTTGTTTCCGTTGACTGTTCCTGCAAAATTTTTGAAGGTTTGCCGGAAAAAATTTCTGCGGCACGGTATCATTCTCTTGCGGCGATTGAGAGTACAATGCCGGAATGCCTAATGATAACAGCAAGGACTGAAGACGGCGAAATTATGGGGATCAGGCACAGGGATTTTCACATTTACGGAGTGCAGTTTCATCCCGAATCAATACTCACAAGTTATGGCGAAAAGATTGTCGGAAATTTTTTAGCGGTTTAAATTTCTATTTTCTCTTTCATGGAAACAGAAAACACAGAACCCACAGTAGAGCAAGCGGACGAAAACGGCGAAGTTTTGGTTAAAGAGCTTGCGAAGGAATATCTCACAAAAGGTGCCTGGTCAACCATAGCTTTTTTTTATCAGGAAAAAGACAAGAGCGGTAATTTTGGCGAAGCCAAAGTTTCGCTCAGGCGTTATCAAAAAGTGGGAGGCGTATACAAGCAGCGCAGCAAGTTTAATGTGAGCAGCAAAGCGCAAGCCGAGCAGATTATCGCGGTGTTTAAAAAGTGGTATGAGTTGTAATTTTTTTTCGTCCGCAACAAAAAAATTTCCCTGGCAAAAACGCTTTAGGCTTTTGGCTGAGGCTCTGTTAAAAAAAGAAAAAAAAAATACATCGGCAAACGTTATTCTTTGCGACAATGTAAAGCAAAGGGAATTGAACCGCGATTTTCGCAAACTCAACCACGTAACCGATGTTCTTTCTTTTGTTTGGAATGAGCCGGATTTTCTTGGTGAAATTTACATAGCCGAAGGGCAGGTTAAAAAACAGGCGGTTGTTTACGGCAACACATATTACAGGGAATTGAAACGAGTGCTTGTACATGGACTTTTGCATTTATGCGGTTATGACCACCAAAATAAGGCTGAACGTAAGATTATGAGAGAGAAGGAGAGGTTTTATGAAGGTGGCTATATTTTCTATCTTACCCCAAAATGCCGGAAGAAGTAGTAATCATAGGCTCAGGGCCAGCAGGCCATACCGCTGCGATTTATTTGGGCAGGACGGAGAGAGTGCCCCTTATGTTTGAGGGTTTTATGGCCGGAGGCATCACCGCTGGCGGGCAGCTTACAACCACTGGAACAATAGAGAATTTTCCCGGCTTTGCAAACGGAATAACCGGAAATGAGCTTATGGAGCAAATGCGCGAGCAGTCATTGAAAAATTCCGTTCGCATAGTCACGGAAACAGTTTGCTCGGTGGATTTTTCAAAACATCCGTTCGCATTAACACTGGAAAGCGGTGAAAAGACCGAAACAAAAAGCGTTATAATTGCAACTGGTGCAACGGCAAAAACACTGGATATTCCGGGCGGCAAAAAGTTTTGGCAAAAAGGAATTTCCGCGTGCGCGGTGTGCGATGGCGCACTCCCCATATTCAGAAATAAAACCATAGCCGTTATAGGCGGCGGCGACACTGCAATGGGCGAAGCGGAACACCTTGCAAAATTCGCAAAGGAAGTGGTGATAATTCATCGCAGAGATAAATTCAGAGCAAACCCGATTTTGCAGGAAAGAATAAAAAGCAATCCGAAAATAAAAGTTATGTGGAACAGCATTCCAATAGAATTAAGAGGAGGCAAACTCCTGGAATCCGTAACTTTGCAAAATACCTTGACAGGCGAAAAAACGGAACTCGAAATTTCCGGGTTCTTTTACGCCATTGGGCATAACCCTAATACGGAATTTTTAGGCGGTCAATTGAAACTTGACGAACAGGGATTTATAGTGACACAGGCAGGCAGCACAAAAACCAGCGTTCCCGGAATTTTTGCCGCAGGCGATGTTCAAAACCCGCATCACAGGCAAGCCATAATAGCTGCAGGTTCCGGTTGTTTAGCGGCTCTTGAGTGCGAAGAGTATTTGTCTGGACTGTGAATCAAAAATTATTCAGCACCTTTTTCAATTCCTTGCTGGGTTCAAATACCGGCTTTCTGCCGGCCTCTATCTCTATGGGTTCGCCGGTACGGGGATTGCGTGCCCTGTAACTATTTCTATTGCGAATTTTGAAACGCCCAAAACCGCGAATTTCAATATTGTTCCCCTCAATTAAGGAACGAGCTATGGAGTCTAAAAAACACTCCACTATCTTTTTTGCCTCTGTTTGCGGCAAACCTGTCCTGGACGAAATTTCGCTCACCAGATTTCTTTTTGTAATATTACCGATACCTTTCATACTGTTGAACCTCGATTTATTTTTGTTCCCTGATTCTGTTAAACTCATTTGCTGCTATTTTATTAAATGGATCTATTTGCAAGATTTTATTCAAATAATCAATAGATTTTGCTGTGTCACCAAGTTGTGCATAAGCTACACTCAGTTGCTGCATTGACGGAATGTCATCCGGTATTTTTTCCAAAACCATAATTAAATGTTTAACCGCCTCTTTATATCCTCCATTTCCGTTTAATATAAGGCCAATGCGATAATGCGCTCCTGTATGCAGTGAATCGTTTTCTATTGCCTTTAAATATGCTTCAAAAGCTTTCTGTGTTTTTTGCTGAATTTCATGAGAGTAGCTACTTTCATTTGCTCTGCTCAAATAAAGCTCGCCCAAATTGAACCAGGTGTTGTAGTCGTAGGGATTTATTTTCAGGGCTTTTTTATAAAGGCTTTCCGCATTTGAATCGTGCTTCAAATAAAATTCCGCCATGCCAAGCCTTGCTATGTAACGCGGTTCATCCGGTTTTACCTTCAGCGCTCGTTCCAAATGGACTTTGGAATCTTGATAATCGCCTTTTTGCATTAAAAATCTACCGTATTGGTAATTCGCCTCCGGCAATAATGGCTTGATTTTTAACACTTTCTTGAAAATCAGGGCGGCAGCGGCACGTTTAGTTGTATCGGGATGTTCTCCAATTATGGCAGCCTTCACAGTGAGTAAATTCGCATCATTGCTGCTTTTCAATTTGTCATCTAAAAATTGAATAGCATCTTCCGTGTTTCCGGATCGGTGCATGGCAAAAGCCAAATCCACGGCAGCGTCGGTTTTCTGCAAAACGGAAACAGCATCTTGAGGTTTACCGGCTTCCAGCAAAATATGCCCCCATTCCGCAGCGAGTTCGGGAACATCGCGCAGGTAACCGACAATTTTGAGTCCATGTTTATAAGCCATTTGGTAGTTATATTCTTTCACATTTTGTCTCATCAGTTGTAAATGCGCCTGCCCATCAAAATCATCGGCAAACAAATCTTGAGAATTTTCGGACGGCAGTTCTTCTTCTATGTGTTCCGGTACTTCCGGTTCCGGCGGCATTTCAAGAGCCGCTGCGACGGAATCCATTGAAGCTTCTGATTGTTCTGATTGCTCCGATTGTTCTGCTTTTTCTTTTTTAAAATTTGTATAAAAGAACATGGCAAACCCGCTTGCGATTAGCAAAACGACCGAAAAAAGCCCTATTTTCTTTATAAACCGTTTTTCTTCCGGAGCGAGCCTTGAAAAAAATACGCCTAATGGATTTGCCACGTAAAGGAATATAGTATATTTTACGATATGCTTAAACCGAAATTACAATTTATAGCGGGCCTAGTCAGTCCAGAAGTTTTGCAAAACGCTTTTGCAAACGGCACGGGAGCAGAAGCCGTTGCAATTAAAAAATGCGCAGTTTTGGAAATCCGCTATGATTTGTTCAGAGATGTTTCCGAATGGAACAACCTTTCGCAAAAGGTCTTTGAACTTAACCCCCAAGCTCTTCGCCTTGGTACGATTCGCCTGGAAAGGGATGGAGGAAGATGGGAAAACAGCAGGGCCGGCGAGCGAAGTGAATTATTTGAAAAAATTTTGAGCGGTGGTAGAATTTTAGACTGGATAGACCTGGAAAGAGGAATGCCCCGAAAGAACTATCCAAAAATAATATGTTCATGGCATTTGCTCGATAGAGTTCCAAATGAAGATGAATTGGACGAATTCGCCGAAGAATGCCTAAAATCGGGGATTTGCGGCTGCAAGGTCGCTGCTATGGCACGTTCAAAAAGCGAAGTTCAGCCTCTATACGATTTTGCAAAAAAATACGGAAAAAAATTTGAACTTTTTTCCGCCTTCGCGATGGGAGAGTACGGCAAAGAGAGCCGCATTCGTTCTCTAAAGGAAGGTGCAAATTTAACATACGCCTCAATAGGCGAGGCTCTAGCTCCAGGGCAATTAAGCGTGGAAAATTTACTATCTTTACTGCGGAAATGGATTTAAGAAAAAAAGCAGCGTTGGTACAGAAGCTTTCGGAATATTCTATTCGCTTCAGGCTCTTAGAGATTTTATTTGCTATTATGCTTTGCATAATAGCCTTGTTAAATATAGATGGCGTTTTAGTTTCAATACGGACTCTTTCATCGCAAGTAAAAGATGTTATGGCGGTTCTTAGGCAATATGATTTCCATATAATAATTGAAAGCTATGGAATAGTTTTTGCAGTTTTGGCGTTGTTTATTTTCCGATGGATTTTTTTCGGTTTCAAATGCGGTTTGTTTTGGTTTTTCTTTTTGCTCCTTAATTGTTTGTTCTTATCCGTCGTTGGAATGTATAATGACGTGATGCAAATTGTTTTGGCATGTATTTTTATAATAGCGATAACATGTTTCTTTTTTATACGCAATTTGTTTGTAAAATCCATACTGCCTCTCATTCTTTTGGGTTATTCTCTTTCGGCATGGTTGTTGTTTCTAAATGTTTCATATTTAGCATGGGCGGGGTTAATCTCATTACTTTTTGCGGATACTTTTCATCTGACTATTATGATTAGCCATCAAATTCGCAGTGATGTAAAGAATAAAAAGACACTCGCCGGAGCAATAGTTAACGGAGTTCGTAAAACCATTCCGGTCAGTTTGCTTTCTGTTATTTTGTTAATTGTTTTGGATACGGCTTTTTACTTTATGAAGTTACCGATGCTGGCTTCTAAAAGTTTATGGCATTCGGTGGCAATATACGTTTGTTATGTGTTTTGGATGCCGTTTTTCACTGCTGCTGTCTTTTCATTTTGCCCTCTGGAAAACACATGCGAAAAAATACCGAAAAAGTTAAAATAATATACAGTTTGCTCACGTTGCAAAAATTTTCAAAAAAAATGCTCGCTCAGGGGAAGAGCATCGGTTTGGTTCCAACTATGGGTGCCTTACACAAAGGGCATATTTCCCTGATTGAAAAATCTGCAAAAGATAATGACATCACCATAGTCAGCATTTTTGTAAATCCCGTACAGTTCGGAGCAAATGAAGACTTTGCAAAATATCCACGCCGACTGCTCACAGATGCAAAACTCTGCGGTGAAGCCGGAGCGAACATCGTCTTTGCGCCAGAACCAAAAGATATGTATCCATTGCCTTTGCAAACATTTGTACATAACCCCGCGCTGGAAAACCTTTACTGCGGTGCTTACCGCCCCGGGCATTTTACTGGAGTTCTCAGCGTGGTGGCAAAACTTTTCAACATAGCCCTGCCGAGCAGAGCGTATTTTGGCGAGAAGGATTTTCAGCAACTCCATTTAATTCGCAAAATGGTTTATGATCTGAATTTTCCCGTAAAAGTCATATTGGCAAAAACGATAAGGGAAAAAAACGGTCTTGCCATGTCCAGCCGCAACGAATATTTAAGCCCAAAAGAGCAAGCCGCCGCAAGTTCGATTTATACTGGGCTTTTGGAGGCGAAGAAATTGTATATGCAAGGCGTGATTTCTGCTAAAAAGCTAAAGGGTGTTGTTAAAGAAAGGATAAAGCGGGCGGGCGGGAAAATTCAGTATGTTGAAATTGTGGATAAAAATGACTTGATGCCTGTGAAAACGAAGGTTTCGGGAGATGTTGCTATTTTACTCGCCTGCTATTTTGGGAAAACCAGATTAATAGATCACTTGTGTTTAGTTTAGCGCGTGTGTAGAATAATTCCAAACCCACTGCTCAGGATACTCCAGAATCCAGCTCTCAAAAATTTTCGCAATTTCCGCCGGATTTATCTTTGAAAACGGCTCATAAATATGTTCAATCCTTATCGTATGCTTCCCATTCCTTCTGAAAGTTCTAAAAAACGCAACACTCGCACCCAGTTTATTCGCCGTTATCGGCAACTTTAAAAATAAAGGAACGCTTTGCCCTAGAATTTCAAAATTTTCCCCGCCATATTTTGACTGGTCTGCCATCACTGCCAAAATTTCCTTACTGCGAATGATATTTTTCAAAATTCG